>Ga0209079_10000040_pt1 | contig 62251 bp, 61 predicted proteins | sample PPLLaktember2015_2_FD_187259 | JGI IMG/M metagenome (GOLD analysis project Ga0209079, IMG submission 187259) | Freshwater sediment microbial communities from Prairie Pothole Lake near Jamestown, North Dakota, USA - PPLs Lake P7 Core (6) Depth... | ecosystem: Environmental > Aquatic > Freshwater... | reverse complement strand
TGCGAGGCGTTGCTGCGCAAGGTGCTGCCGGTGCCCGGCGCGCGGGTGTCGAAGGCCGCGACGGCCGGCTCGTCGAAGCCAGCGCAGCTGGCCGCCCGCAAGGCGAGCGCGCGCAAGGTCGCGCCGGCGCGACCCGCCCGGCGCCGCACCACGGCGCGCACTGCGGCATGAGCGGAACGCTGGCGGCTGCTGCCGGACACCGAGGAGGGGCCGCGCCGGGGATCCGGCGTCATCGCGGTCGATGCGCCCGCGCGCCTCGCTCGAGCCGAGTAGGAGACGTGGCAGGCTTCTCGAGAGCGGGCTCGCACGACCCAGTCGAGCGGCGGGCAACCATGCCGATCCCGCGGTCAGCCGTCATGGAGGAAGGCTGAGCTCCATCCACCGCAGGCCTCTTTCAATCTTCCAGTCGGTCCAGCCCCGCTTGCGATAGAACCCGTAAGCGCGAAGCGTGGTGTCGAGATCCGTCGTGAGCCACGCTCGCCTGCAGCCCGAAGCCGCGAGCCATTCCTCGGCCAGGGCCATGAGCCTGCCGCCGACGCCCCTTCCCTCGTACTCCGGAAGCACGGCGATGACCAGGAATTCTCCCGTTGCGCGATCGGCCATGGAGAACGCGACGACCCGGCCGGAGTCGTCGCACACCCAGCCCTTGGTGGACCGGCCGAGGCTTTCCGCGACGCTCTGCGGGTTGATGCCGAGCCGTTGCAGTTCATCGAGCGTCATCGCGTTCTCGCGCGTTCTCGGGCGAACGTAGAAGAGCGCCGGCACGTCGGCGGCGGTGACCTCGCGAAACTTCGCGGCGCTCATGCCTTCTGCTGGCAGGTTCAGTGGTTGGCCTTGGTCGAAATTCGCGTCTGGTTGCATCCGCTTTCAGGCGACTCGCGCGCATCCTCCTGCTGTCGGCGTCTGCCCTTGCAGCGGCGCGAGCTCAACCCCCGCAAGCGGTCAGTCGTGCCACGAACCGCCTGGCGCCTGATCAGTCCCGCGGCAGCGCACGGATCTCCACAGTGCCGCCCGCCTCATAGACCGGGTTGCCTTCAAGGAAACGCCTCGCTGCCTCGAAGTCGTCGGCGCGGACACGGATGAAGCCGGAGAGGGAGTCGCTCGCCGGAGCGACCTGCTTCGCCTTGCGGAAGCACTGACCGGCCCCTATCGAACTGCCGCCGTCGAACTGCCCGCTGAGGCGTAGCACCTCGAAATACGCAGCCCAACGGTCCCCGTCGGCTGCGACGTGCTCGTCGATGACGTCGGAGTGCATCAGCAGCAGATAGTCATTCATCACGATGGCCCAGGAAAGCTGTCATCAAGTGCGACGAGGAGCGAGGCCCCGTCTCCGGCGATACCAGTCCTGCGCCGGACATCGTTCCCGGCGCAAGGACCATCCTCCGTCGCCGGATCTTCAGTCCGCGAACTCCAGCACCACGCGCCGCGTCCGCGCGCTCTTCTTCTCGATCTTCGCGACGCGCACGCGGCCGATCTCGGAGGTGTTGCGGACGTGCGTGCCGCCGCACGGCTGCAGGTCGACGTCATGCACGCGCAGCAGCCGCACGCGGCCGAAGCCGATTGGCGGGCTGACGCTCATCGACTTCACCAGTTGCGGGCTGGCGAGCATCTCGTCATCGGTGATCCACTCGCACGACACCGGGTGCCCCTCGGCGACCAGCTTGTCGAGGCCGGCCTGCACCTGCTCCCTGTCGAGCAGGTCGGTCATCGCGAAGTCGAGCCGAGCGTAGTCGGACGTGATGCTGCAACCGTCGACCAGCTGCTGCACGACCGCGCACAGCAGGTGCGTCGCGGTGTGGAAGCGCATGTGGCGGTAGCGCCGGTCCCAGTCGATCTCAGCGCGCACCGGCGTTCCGACCGCGAGCCGGCCCTTCCAGTCACCGGCGGGGTCGAGCACGTGCAGCGTGTCGTCGGGCGTCGCCTCCGCGCGCTTGCTCTTGCGGGCGTCGACGACGCGCAGCCGGGCGCCGTCGACCAGCACGAGCGAGCCGCTGTCGCCCGCCTGGCCGCCGCCGTGCGGATAGAACACCGTGCGATCGAGCTCGACGCCATCGTCCGTCACGCGCGAGACGACGGCGTCGCAGGCGGCGACGTAGGCGTCGCTGCGGAACAGCGCTTCGGTCATGCGCTCACTCGGCGGCTCGGGCGGCGGCGAACGCCGAGCGGCGGCGCCGGGTGCCGGCCGGCCGAGCTGCCGCCGACTCGGCGGCCGCAGGTTCAGGCGCCGCGCCGCCTTCACCCTCACTCGCCGGTTCCGGGCGGTCGGCACGTTTCGCACTGGGCTTGCCGGCCCGGCGGGCCGTGGGCCGACGCGTTGCCGGCTCGGGTCCGGGCACGCTCGGGAACAGCCACGACTCGGCTTCGTCGGGATCGACGGCGTGTTCCCACGGCAGCATGCACAGCGCGAGGACCAGCTTCTCGAACTCCGGCGCGAAGCGGTCGATGATCCGCTGCGGCTCCGGACACAGGCGCTTGTCGGTGATCAGGCCGAACTGCACGCCCCCGGAGTACGACAGGATCGACACGCCGACGCCGATGTCGCCCGACTGCGGTACCCACGCCATGATCCGCCGGATCCTCGCCCCCGCCATGTACAGCGGCTGCTGCGGACCGGGCACGTTGGTCATCACCGCCGTCCCCTTGCGAGCGAGGAAGTCGAGCGCCTGTTTCTGGAGCTGGCGCGGTCCCATCCCGACCAGCCCGAGGATGCCGACCGTCAGCACGGCCGTGTAGCTGGTCTTCAGCTCGTTCATCCGCTTGCGGACTTCGAACACCCGCGCAATGGGACTTTCGATGCCGACCGGCAGCAACAGCGGGACCAGGCCGAACTTGTTGCCCAGTTCCCGCCACTTCTTCGGATCCCGCAGGTTGACCGGAACCATCGCACGCAGTTCGCACCCGGTGACGTCCTCACCGCGCTCGACGAGGTAGGAACGGATCGCGCCAGCCACCGAGGCGAGCAGGACATCGTTGACCGAACACCCGAGCGCCCTGCCCACCGCCTTCACGTCGTCAAGCGACAGCGGCTCGTTCCACGCCACGACCTTCGATCCCGATGGCGACCCCTTCAGGCTGGTCACGCTGTCGTTGTCCATCAGTGCGATCGCGGCGGCGTCCTTCGCCACCTGCGCGGCGATGCGCGCGTATTCGCCGGCTGTTTCGCCGAGCGACTCGGGATCGCTCAGCATCGCGCCGTAGGCATGCAACACCTTGCTGGCCACGTCGCCGGTGGTGTCGATGGCCTTGACGGTTGCGTCCGTCAGCGGCCGCAGCAGCGCGTCCCAATCGCTGCTGGGCCCTCGGGGCGATGGCGCGGGCGCATCCGGTTCCGGCGCGTCCTCCAGCGGATCCTGCGAGGTCATCCCCAGCAGGACGCCGATCAGCGCGATGCCGTCAGCGATGCAGTGATGAATGCGGGCGACCATGGCCTGGCCGCCGTTGTAGTTGTCGACCAGCTGGAACTGCCACAGCGGCCGCGACGGATCGAGCGCGGTGGACGCCATCCGGCCCGCGAACTTCTTCAGGTCCTCGGTGGTGCCGGCGCCCGGCAACGCGGTGCGCACCAGGTGAAGGTCGAGGTCGAACGCGTCGTCCTCCTCCCAGTAGTACCCGGTCGCATCCTGGACGACCCTGCTGCGGAAGCGGCGGTGCACGACGAAGCGCTGCTGCACGAGTTCCCGCAGGCGCGCGAAGTCGAGCTTTCCTTCGTACTCGTAGATGCCGACAATCATCATCAGATTGCCGGGGGAGTCCATCCGCAGCCACGCGGTGTCGACGGACGACATCCGTTCGCGCTTGCCCATCGCGTCTCCTGAAGTGGCGCCGTCTGCTGCGGCGTGCCGTGACGATTCGTGCAGAGTCGCTGCCTATAATAGACGCAGCGGTCGGCTCCAAGCCGCCCTAGAAAAACTCGAACCCATCAAGGAGACATGCAGTGAGCGACCTGAAATCCACATTCGAGCAGGCGGTGGCCGCCTCGAAGAACCTTCCCGAGCGGCCCGACAACCAGACGCTGCTGAAGCTCTACGCCCTTTACAAGCAGGCCACGGCCGGCGACGTCGACGGCAAGCGCCCCGGCTTTACCGACATGGTCGGCCGCGCGAAGTGGGATGCGTGGAACGAGATCAAGGGCACGAGCAATGCCGACGCGATGAAGCAGTACGTGAGCCTGATCGAGGATCTGAAGGGCTGAGAGCTTCCGCGAGTCCGGACGCAAAGGGGCCGGCGCTGCCGGCCCCTTTGTCTTGGCTGTGACCGTCAGCCCTTGCGGGTCGTCTTCTTCGCGGGCTTCTTCGCCGCCTTGCCCGCCGGCTTGGCCGCCCCCTTGTGTTCGCCCCTTGCCGCGGCATGCGCGAGCAGCTGGTCGAAGTTGTGCTCGATGTGCTCGACGAACTTCGCCTTGAACGGCCGCAACAGGAAGCCGAGGGTCACGTCGAGGTGGATCTCGGCCGCGGTGACCTTCATCTGGCCCTCGACCCCGCTGCGGTGGAAGCGCAGCGTGTCGCCGTGCCACTCGCTCGTCAGGTCGTATTCCTCGCCAAGGTCGTCGGCCGCCTTCTGCACCAGCTGCCTCGCCCTGGCGATCGGCAGCGCGTGGTACTTGATCATCTTGATGTCGGCCATCGTGTCTCCGTTCAGCGGCGGCGATCGGGCAGGACTTCGGGGTTCAGCAGCGACGGCGGCACCTGGCCCGCCAGCGCGGCGCGCGCATTGTCCGCCGCCAGCGTCGCCATCGCAATCCGGGTTCCGCGCGTGCTGGACGCGATGTGCGGCGTCAGCACAACGTTCTCGAGTTCGAGCAGGCCCGGGTGCAGCGCCGGCTCGTTCTCGTAGACGTCGAGTCCTGCAGCGGCAATCCGCCCGTCGCGCAGCGCCGTCACCAGGGCGGCATCGTCCACCACACCGCCGCGCGCGATGTTGACGAGCACGGCGGAGGGCTTCATGCGCGCCAGTTGCGGCCCGCCGATGACGTGGTGCACGGCCTGCGAGTACGGCACCACGAGCACGAGGTGGTCCGACTGCGCGAGCAGTTCGTCGAACTCGACGTACTGCGCGCCGCCCTCCTGCCCGGCCGGCAGCCGGTTGCGGTTGTGGTAGACGACCCGCATCGAGAAACCGGCGGCCCGTCGCGCGATCGCGCGGCCGATGCGCCCCATGCCGAGGATGCCGAGCGTGGTGCCGCAGACCGCCGCGCCGTTGAACATCTCGAAGGTCCAGCGCTTCCAGTGTCCCGCGCGCAGCCAGCGCTCCGACTCGCCGACGCGGCGCGCTGCCGCCAGCAGCAGCGCCCAGGCGTGGTCGGCCGTCGCTTCGTTCAGCACGTCCGGCGTGTTGGTCGCGAGCACTCCGTGCCTCGTGCACGCCGCCAGGTCGATGTTGTTGTAGCCGACGGCGATGTTGGCGACCACCTTCAGCTTCGGGCAGCGCGACAGCAGCGCGTCGTCGATCCGCTCGCCGGCCGTGACCAGCGCGGCGTCGGCGTCGGCGAGGGCCTGCGCGAGATCGGCAGCGGACCAGTTCGCGTCATCCTGGTTGGCGACGACGTCGAACTCGCGGCGCAGCTGTTCGATCAGCTCCGGGTAGATTCGCCTGGATACGATGAGGCGAGGCATGTTCTCTCCTTTCGAGGTGCGACTTTGGTCGCTCACTTGAAGAACAGCATGGTCAGCAGCGCGAACAGCGGCAGCAGCAGCAGCGCCGACCACAGCATGTAGCCGAAGAAGCTCGGCATCGGGACGCCGCGCGACGCCGCGACCGCCATCACCATGAAGTTCGGCGCGTTGCCGATGTACGTGTTGGCGCCCATGAAGACCGCGCCGGCCGAGATCGCCGTGAGCGTCGTCGACAGCGGTCCCATCAGGGCCTGCGCATCGCCGCCCGCGAGGTTGAAGAACACGAGGTACGTCGGGGCGTTGTCGAGGAAGCTCGACAACGCCCCGGTCATCCAGAAGTACATCGCGTTGTTCGGTTCCCCACCCGGCCCGGTGACGAGCGCGACAAGCGGCGCCATGGCGCCGTCGCTGCCGGCACGCAGGATCGCGATCACCGGGATGATGGTCAGGAAGATCCCCGCGAAGAGCTTGCCCACCTCGACGATCGGCCCCCACTCGTAGTGGTTGGCCGTACGGATTGCCCGCGCGGTGAACCGCATCGAGCCCCAGGTGATCGCGACCAGCAGCAGGTCACGCACGAGGTTCTGCAACTCGACCGGCGTGCCGAGCACGTCGAAGGAGACGCCCGGTTTCCAGACTCCGGACATCAGCACGGACAGCAGGATCAGCGGCCCGAACAGCAGCACGTTGATCCAGCCTTCGACCTGCAGCGGCGAGTCCGGCGTCGGGTCCGTCGCCAGCACTTCGTCGCGCTGGCCGTAGTACCAGCTGTCGAGCAGGAAGAACACCCCGAGCAGGATCATCGAGCTGACGAGCATCGGCCCGAACATCGCCCTGGTCGTCCAGAAGAAGTCCACGCCCTTCAGGAACCCGAGGAACAACGGCGGGTCGCCGAGCGGAGTCAGCGAGCCGCCGATGTTGGCCACGAGGAAGATGAAGAACACGACCACGTGCGTGCGGTGGCGGCGGGCGTCGTTGGCCCGGAGCAGCGGTCGGATCAGCAGCATCGATGCGCCCGTCGTGCCCACCAGGCTCGCCAGGCCGGTGCCGATGCCGAGGAGCGCGGTGTTCACGACCGGGGTTCCGTGGAGGTTGCCCTTGATGTGGATGCCTCCGGTCGCCGTGAACAGCGCAAGCAGCAGCAGGATGAACGGGATGTATTCGGCGAGCAGCGTGTGGACGACCTGCCCGATGGCGTGGGACGGCCCGAGCGCCACGGCGTACGGCAGCAGCAGCGCGAGCGACCAGAACGCCGCGATCTTGCCGTAGTGGCGGTGCCAGAAGGCCGCCGCGAACAGTGGCAGCAGGGCGATCGACAGCAGCATGCCGGCAAACGGAATCGCCCAGGCGAGCGACAGCGCGTCTCCTCCGGGGCTGGCGGCGAAGGCGGCCGGAGACAGCAGGCTCGCGCCGAGGGCGACCAGCCCGTTGCGGACGCGCTCCGCGCCAGCCACCGATCAGGCGCCCGCGACGACGACGATGTGAACCCGGTACGGACCGTGCGCGCCCAGGACGATGGTCTGCTCGATGTCGCCGGTGCGGGACGGGCCCGACACCATGTTGATCGCGCGCGGCATCATGGCGGCGACGCCGCCGCGTTCCGCGCGCATCAGGGAGAACGCATTTTCCATCGTGGCGACGATGCGCGACGCGGGCACGATCGCGATGTGCGTTTCGGGCAGCAGGTGCGTCGAGGACGGCGTGTCGCGGCTGGACGTGAGCACGAGGGTTCCGGTCTCGGCCAGCGCGCAGAAGCAACCCGTGACGCCGACCGGGTCGGCGCCCTGCGATTCGTCGCGCTTCGGCCGCCGCACCGCGGCCTCCACGCCGGCAGTCGCCCAGTCGAGTTCGGCGAACTGCGGCCAGATCACCACCTTCGGCGCGAGCCCCTGCGCCACCAGGTAGCGCGCAACGGCGTCGGGCGCCTCGCCCATCGACGACACCTCGTCGACGGTGCTCGCCATGCGTTCGGCCGTCTGGCGGAAGTGGCGCGTCAGGTCGCCGGCGATCGCCGGGCCTGGCCCGGAAGGATGGCGTGCCAGGTAGTCCTCGGCCTGGGCGCGCTCCGCGTCAGTCGACGGTCCCGGGCGCCGCTGGTTGGTGCGGATGCGCTGCAGGATCGCCGCGCGTGACTTGCTCGTGTCGAGGCTCATCGCTGCGCCTTCCGGATGTAGGTATCGATGCGGCGGACGCCCTCCTCGATCGCCGCCTCGCTCGCGGCGTACGAGAAGCGGATGTGCTGGCCATCGCCTTGCACGCGCGGGCCGAAGTGGATGTCCGCCAGGACGGCAACGCCGGCCTCGTGCAGCAGGCCCTTGCGCAGCTCCTCCGAGTCCTTCGCGCCGACGCGCGCGCACGCCTCGGTGACGTTCGGCCACGCATAGAACGCGCCGCCCGGCGACGCGCAGCTGAAGCCGGGAACCTCGTTCAGCAGCCGGACGATCAGGTCGCGACGGCGGTGGAAACTCGCCTTCATGCGGTCGGCCTCGTCCTGGGGTCCGGTCAGCGCCGCGAGCGCGGCCCACTGGCTGATCTGCGATGCGCACGACTCCGTGTTGGTGATCCAGCGCGTGAAGACCGGCGCGAGCGTCGCGTTCGCGGTGAATCCGATGCGCCAGCCGGTCATCGCGTACGTCTTCGATGCGCCGTCGGAAATGATGGTCCGCTCGCGCATGCCGGGCAGCGTCGCGATCGACACGAACTCGCCGTCGTAGACCAGCTTGCTGTAGATCTCGTCGGCGTACACCCAGACCTCCGGGTGCCTGCGCAGCACCTCGGCGATCGCCTCGAGGTCCGCACGCGTCAGCAGGCCCCCGGTCGGGTTGTGCGGCGTGTTCAGGATCAGCAGCCGCGTCTTCGGCCCGATCCGGGCCTCGAGCTCGCTCGGGTCGAACGCGAAACCGCGCGCTTCGCGCAGCGGCAGGCCGACCGGAACCGCGCCGTTGGCGACGATCTGCGATTCGTAGATCGGGAAGCCCGGCACGGGAAAGATCACTTCGTCGCCGACACCGTAGTCGGTGACCGACGCGATCGCATAGCCGATGAAGGGCTTGGCGCCGGCGCCGACCACCACTTCTTCGGGCGCGATGTCGATGCCGCGCAGGGCGCCCATCGAGCGCGCGGCCGCGGCACGGAGTTCGTCGATGCCGGCCGACGGCGTGTAGCCGTGCTTGCCGCCGCGGACCGCGTCGACGGCGGCGTCCTGGATGTGCGTCGGCGTCGGGAAGTCGGGCTGGCCGATGCAGAAGGAAACGATGTCCTTGCCGTCGCGGATCAAGCGGTTGACTTCGGCGAGGACGACGAACGCGTTTTCTGTGCCCAGCGCGCTGGCACGGCGAGAGAGGTTTGGCATGGCGCGGCGATTATAGGAGCGGGGTCACGCTGCTCGCGCAGCCCAGTGTCGAACGCAGGCCCGGGCCAGCGCGTCGTTCGAATCGATGCAGCGCGCGCGCAGCGGCGAGGCGATCGCGTCGAGCGCGATCGGCAGTTCGGTGCAGGCCAGCACCACCGCCGCGGCGCCGCGCGCGAGTTCGGCCGCGATCACCGGCTCGAGCAGGCGGCCACCCTCCTCCGTCGCGCCGCGCTTCACGGCGTCGATCGCCGGCTGCACGGCGCGGTCGTACGTCGCATCGTCCGGCGCGGAAAGCGCGATGCCGCGCCCGGCCAGGCGCTGCTCGAACACGCGCGCGCGCAAGGTCGCCCGCGTGGCGACAATGCCGAGTTCACGCGCGCCCGCGGGCAGCAGTCCCGCGACCGCGTCGACGATGTGGACGAACGGCACCGTGCTGCCCGCGACGAGGTCGTCGTACCAGTGGTGCGCGGTGTTGCATGGCATCGCCAGCATCGTGGCGCCGGCGTCCAGAAGGCAGTCGCGAGCCCGGATCAGGGCCGGCAACGGCGATGGCCCGCCGCGCAGGATCGCCGCCGGCCGCGACGGAATCTGCGGCACCGAATGGATCAGTACCGGAATGTGCTCGTCGTCGTCCCTCGCCGGCGTGGCGTCGATCAGCTTGCGGAAGAAGTCCGCCGTCGCCAGCGGTCCCATGCCGCCGATCACGCCCAGCATCGTCTACAGCCCGAGGCGCTCGGTCCAGCCGTGCACGTAGCCGAACAGCCCGACGGCGCCGCCCGTGTGCAGGAACACGATGTTCTGGCCTTTCGCGAACTGGCCCTCGCGGATCAGGTCGATCAGGCCCGCCATCGCCTTGCCGGAGTACACCGGGTCGAGCAGGATGCCTTCGGTGCGCGCGACGAGTTCGAGCGCTTCCATCATGCCCGGCGTCGGCAGTCCGTAGCCCGCGCCCACGTAGTCGCAGTTGGCCACGACGCGTTCGCGCGTCACCGCGCCCGGCACGCCGAGCAGTTCGGCCGTCCGTGCGGCGAGCGAATACACCTTCTCCTCCTGCACCGGCTTCGGCGCGCGCACGCCGATGCCGAGCACCGGAATCCCCGCGCGCGAGCCTTCGAGGCCCGCGAGCAGGCCGGCCTGCGTGCCTGTGCTGCCGGTCGCGTGCACCAGCAGGTCGATGTCGAGCGCGAGGTTGTTGGCCTGCTCGGCGAGTTCGAGCGCGCAGGTGACGTAGCCCAGCGCGCCGATCGGATTGGAGCCGCCGCCCGGGATCACGTACGGCTGGCGGCCCTCCGCGGACAGATCCGCGGCGAGCACCGCCATCGCCGCATCCATGTCCGTGCCAGCCGGCACGTGGCGGATGTTCGCGCCGAGCAGGCGATCGAGGATGACGTTGCCCGACATCCGGTAGTCCTCGTGGGTGTAGCCGGTGCGGTCCTCGAGGAGGATCTCGCAGGCCATGCCGAACCTGGCGGCGGCCGCGGCCGTCTGCCGCGCGTGGTTCGACTGGGTCGCACCCTGCGTGATGACGATGTCCGCCTTCTTCGCCAGCGCCTCGCCGATCAGGTACTCCAGCTTGCGGGTCTTGTTGCCTCCCGTGGCCAGTCCCGTGCAGTCGTCGCGCTTGATCCACAGGTTCGGGCCGCCGAGCAGGCGGGTGAGGTTGCCCATCGGTTCGAGGGGCGTCGGCGCGTGCGTCAGCCGCACGCGCGGGAATCGGGCCAGCTTCATATCGTCCTTGGTTCCGGTGGCGTGATCTCGAACACCTGGCGCAGGTAGGCCAGGTAGGCAGCGTCTTCGCACATGTTCTTCTCGGGGGAGTCAGACAGCTTCGCGACGGGCTGCCCGTTGCAGCGGACCATCTTGATCACGATCTGCAGCGGCGTGTAGCCCAGGTCGTTGGTCAGGTTGGTGCCGACGCCGAAGGCGATGCGGGCCCGGTCACGGAACCGCTGGTACAGCTCGATCACCTTCGGGATCGTCAGCGAGTCGGAGAACACGATCGTCTTCGTCCTCGGATCGACGCGGTTGCGCTCGTAGTGCGCGATCAGGCGCTCACCCCACTCCATCGGGTCGCCGGAGTCGTGCCGGGCACCGTCGAACAGCTTGCAGAAGTACAGGTCGAAGTCGCGCAGGAACGCGTTCATCCCGTACACGTCCGACAGCGCGATGCCGAGGTCGCCGCGGTACTCCCGGGCCCACGTTTCGAAGCCGAAGGTCTGGGAGTCGCGCAACCGCGGGCCCAGGGCCTGGCATGCCTGGAGGTACTCGTGCGCCATCGTCCCCAGCGGGGTGAGCCCGTGCCGCGCCGCGTACATCACGTTGCTGGACCCGGCCAGGTTGTCGCCCAGGCCCTCCTTGAGCGCAGCGATCACTTCCTCGTGCCACAGGCGCGAGAAGCGCCGGCGCGTGCCGTAGTCGGCGATCCGCACGCCCTCCATCGCCGGGTTCTGCGCGATCAGCGCGATCTTCTCGCGCAACCGGCGGCGGCCCTCGACGAAGTCGGGCGCCTTCTGCGTGGCGCGGAAGTAGACCTCGTTGACGATGGCCAGAACCGGGATCTCGAACAGGATCGTGTGCAGCCACGGGCCCCTGATCACGATCTCGATCTCGCCGTTGTCCTGGGGCGATGGATTGATCGTGATGTACTTCGTGTTGAGCTGGAACAGCCCCAGGAAGTCGACGAAGTCGCTCTTGATGAACCGCAGGTCGCGCAGGTACGCGAGTTCCTGCTCGCGGAAGCGCAGCGTGCACAGGAAGTGCACCTGCTCGCGGATCTCGTCTACGTGCGGCCTGAGGTCGATGCCGGGATTGCGGCACTTGAACCGGTACTCGACGCTCGCGCCCGGAAAGTGATGCAGCACGACCTGCATCATCGTGAACTTGTACAGGTCCGTGTCGAGCAGTGACGTGATGATCATCGGGGCATTGTAGGCAGATCAAACGCCCAGGACTCGCTGCACCGCGGCGCTGGGCTGAAGCAGGTCCTGCCGCGAAGCCTCGCCCACCAGGTGCCCCTGCTCGATCAGCACCGCCCGGTCGGCGATCGTCGCGACGAACGCCAGGTTCTGCTCTGAAACCAGCACCGCAACGCCGCGCTCGCGCATCGCCAGCACCGCCTTCTTCATCCCGCCGACGATGATCGGCGCGATGCCCTCCGACGGTTCGTCGAGCAGCACCACCCGCGGATTGGCCGCAAGCGTGCGCGCGACGGCGAGCATCTGCTGCTCGCCGCCGCTCATCGCGCTCGCCGGCCGGTCGAGCATCGACGCAAGGTTCGGGAACAGCGCCAGCAGGTCGGCCTCGGTGAAGCCTCCGCGCACCGGTCGCGCGACCAGCCGCAGGTTCTCCGCGACGCTCAGGTCGGTGAAGATGCGGCGATCCTCCGGCACGTAGCCGAGCCCGAGTCGCGCGCGCGCGTGCGGCGGCAGCGCGCTCACGTCCCTGCCGTCGAGCAGCACCTCCCCGCGCACGCGTGCGCCGAGTCCCATGGCTGCCCGCAGCAGCGACGTCTTGCCGGCGCCGTTGCGCCCCACGAGCGCCACGACCTCGCCGGTCGCGACGACCAGGTCCGCTTCGAACAGGACCTGGGCGTCGCCGTAGAACGCGGAGAGGCGCCGCAGTTCCAGGGCGGGTCCCATTGCTTCCATGGCGCCACGCTCCGTTCCCCGGCCGGGGAGCGGGCACCCCTGAGGCGGCCGTGCAGCACTCATGCGGCGTCCCCGAGGTAGACGCGGCGCACCTCCGGATCGACGCGCACGGCTTCCGGAGCGCCGTCGGCGACGAGATGCCCCGCCGACAGCACGAGCACGCGCTGCGCGAATCCGAACACGACATCCATGCTGTGCTCGGTGAACAGCACGGCCATCCGGCGTGCCACGGCGAGTTCGACCACGAGGCGCATCAGCGCAGTGCGCTCGCCCGGCGCCATCCCCGCGGTCGGCTCGTCCATCAGCAGCAGTCGCGGCCCGGTCGCCAGCGCCAGCGCGAACTCGAGCCGCTTCAGGTCGCCGTAGGCCAGCGTCGCGGCGGGGACCTGCGCGCGTTCGGCGAGACCCACCTGCGCGAGCAGCGCGTGTGCGGCATCCAGGTGGCGGCGCCACAGCGCGGCGCCGACGCTCAGCGGCGACCGTGCCGCTTCCAGTGCCACCTGCGCGTTCTGCAGCGCCGTCATCGACGCGAACGCCTGCGCGACCTGGAAGGTGCGGCCGATGCCGAGCCGGGTGCGGGCGGCGGTCGACAGGGCATCGAGCGGTTGACCGAGGTAGCGCACGTGTCCCGCGTCCGCGGCCAGCTGGCCGTCAATCACATTGAAGAGCGTCGATTTGCCCGCGCCGTTCGGTCCGATCAGCGCCGCCACCTCGCCGTCGTCGAGCGCAAAGGAAACGCCGTCGACCGCGCGCACGCCGCCGAAGCTCTTCTGGAGGTTCTCGACGACGAGGACGCTCACCGCGATTTCCCCTCGAAGCGGCGGCGCAGGAAGCCGACGATGCCGCCGGGGAACAGCACCACGAGCGCGACGATCGCCAGGCCGAGCACGAGCCGCCAGTGGTCGGTCGCCCGCACGAGCTCGGTCGACAGGCCGTGATACGCCAGCGCACCGACGAGCGGCCCGCTCAGCGTCTGCAGCCCGCCGAGCAGGACCATGACCAGCGCGTCGACCGAGACCGGAATCGACAGGGCCGTCGGGAATACCGCTCCCTTCTGCAACGCATGCAGCGCGCCGGCCAGCCCCGCGAACAGCCCGCCGGCGGCAAAGGCGAGCCAGCGCACGCGCGCGACGTCGATGCCGAGCGCCTCGGCGCGCAGCGCGCTGTCGCGGGTGGCACGCAGCGAGAACCCGAACGGCGCGACCGCGGCGCGACGCAGCGCCAGCAGCGAAGCCGCGACCACCCCGAGCGTGAGCCAGTAGAAGCCGAGTTCGCCGGCCAGCGCGGCGGGCAACGACGACCACAGGCCGAGCACGCCGTTGTCGCCGCCGGTGATGTCGACCCACTGGATCGCGGTCGACGACAGGATCTGCGCGAATGCGAGGGTCAGCATGGCGGCGTAGACGCCCGCGGAACGCAGCACGACGACACCGACCAGCAGCGCCACCGCAGCGGCGGCGATCGGCCCGCCAACGAGTGCCAGCGCGAACGGCGCGTCGGCGAGCCGGATCGCGAGCGCGACGGCGTAGGCGCCAAGCCCGAAGAACGCCGCGTGACCGAACGACACGATGCCGCCGAGCCCCATCGCGAAGTGGAGGCTGGCGGCCAGCAGCGACGCGATCGCCATCTCGGTGGCGATCACGACGATGTAGTCGCCGACCACGAGAGGCAACAGCGCGGCGACGGCGAAGGCGGCGAGCCACAGCCACTTCGCGCGGGTCGGCAGCGGCACGAAAGGCAGGTGCGTCGGCGGCTTGGCCGAAGCCTCGGCCTGCGGGCGCCCGAGCAGGCCGTGCGGACGCAGGACCAGCACTACCGCCATCACGACGAAGATGAGCACCAGCGTCGACTGGGGCAGCCACCAGGTGCCGAACGCGTGCAGCAGCCCGATCGCGATCGAGGCCCACAGCGCGCCGGTGACCGACCCGAGCCCGCCGACCACGACGACCACGAAGGCCTCGACCAGGATCCCCATGTCCATCTGCAGGTTGACGGTCTCCCGGGGGATCTGCAGCGCGCCCGCCAGCCCGGCGAGGAACGCTCCGAGCGCGAACACGGACGTGAACAGGACCCGTTCGTTGATGCCGAGCGCGCCCGCCGTCTCGCGGTCCTGCGCCGACGCACGGATCCACACGCCCCAGCGCGTGCGCCGGAGCAGCCACGCGAGCAGGGCGAACACGAGGGGACCGACGACGATCAGGAACAGCGTGTACTCGGGAATGAACGCGCCGAACAGCTCGACGCTGCCCGCCAGGCCAGGCGCGCGTGGCGCGAAGCGCTCCTCGGGCCCCCAGGCGATGAGCACGAGGTCCTGGACGACGAGCACGAGCCCGAAGGTCGCGAGCAGCTGGAAGATTTCCGGCGCGGCGTAGATCCGCCGCAGCACCACGACCTCGATCAGCGCGCCGACCAGCGCGACCGCCAGCGCGGCGACCAGCAGCCCGGAGAAGAACCCGAGCGGGGTCGATGGCAGCGTCGCCGTGATCGTGGAAGCCACGTACGCGCCCACCATGTAGAGCGAACCGTGCGCGAAGTTGACGACCCGCGTGACGCCGAAGATGAGCGTCAGTCCGGCGCTGATGAGGAACAGCGTCGAGCCGTACGACAGGCCCGCGACGAACTGGCCGAAGATCAGGTCCACGTGGAGTCGCGCGGCCCCTCAGCCGCCGGCGTCACTTCTGCGCTTCGGCGGGGCGGCGCCTGGCGACCTCGGCGTCCGTGGGCAGGAACTTCGCGCCGTCGGCGTAGCGCCAGTCCACCATCGTTCCCCGGCCGTCGCGCACGTCGAGCTTGCCGACGAAGGCGCCCATCGTCGACTGGTGGTCGATGCGGCGGAACACGACCGGCCCGAAGGGCGTCGTCCACGCGAGCCCGCGCATGGCCGCGATCATCTTCTCGGTGTCGGTCGACTTCGCCTTCTTCAGCGCCTCGAAGATCGCGGTGAAGGTCGAGTACCCGACGACCGAGCCGAGGCGCGGGTTGTCCTTGTAGCGCTTGTAGTACGCGTTGAAGAACTTCGCGTGTTCGGGCGTCGCGATCTGGTCCCACGGATAGCCCGTGACGATCCAGCCCTTCGGCGTCTCGTCCTTGAGGACGTCGAGGTACTCGGGCTCGCCCGACAACAGGCTGACGACCGGCACGCGCGGGAACAGCCCGCGCAGGTTGCCCTCGCGCACCAGGCGCGGCAGGTCGGCCCCGAAGGTCACGTTGAAGATCGCCTCGGGCCGCGCCGCGAGGATGGCCTGCACCGTGCTCGCCGCCTCCAGCTTGCCCAGCGCGGGCCACTGTTCGGCGACGAACTCGACGTCCGGCCGGCGCGCCTTCAGCAGCGCCTTGAAGCTCGTCACGGCCGACTGGCCGTACTCGTAGTTCGGCGCGATGATGGCCCAGCGTTTCGCCGGCAGCTTCGCCGCCTCTTCGACCAGCATCGCCGACTGCATGAACGTGCTCGGACGCAGCCGGAACGTGTAGCGGTTGCCCTTCTCCCACACCAAGGCGTCGGTGAGCGGCTCGGCGGCGACGAACAGCACCTTCGAGCGCAGCGCGAAGTCGGCCACGGCGAGGCCGACGTTCGAGAGAAAGGTGCCGGCCAGCAGCGCCACCCGCTCGTTCGACACCAGTTCGGTCGCGAGGCGGATCGCGTCCTCCGGCTTGCCGGCGTCGTCGCGCGAGACCACCTCGATCCGGCGCCCCAGCACGCCGCCCGCCGCGTTCGCTTCCTCGACGGCGAGCTGCCAACCCATGCGATACGGGATCGTGAACTGCGGGATGGTGGAGTAGCTGTTGATCTCGCCGATGCGGATCGGACCGGCCTGCGCGAACGTCCGCGACAGCGGTGTCGACAGCGCAGCCAGCGCGAGAAGCTCACGACGCGTGGTCATCGGAATAGCCTTGTTGTCAGAGGGAAAACACGCAGGGCGACCGAGCCCCGTCAGCTAGAATACCGGCTTTGCACGGTGGGCGTTCCTGCCTGTGGCCGTGCCTTCGATGGAGCCCTGAGGATGACGCACGTCGTCGTCGAATCGTGCATCAAGTGCAAGTACACCGACTGCGTCGACGTCTGCCCGGTCGACTGCTTTCGCGAAGGTCCGAACATGCTGTCGATCGACCCGGACGAGTGCATCGACTGCGCAGTCTGCATCCCGGAGTGTCCCGTCAACGCGATCTACGCCGAGGAAGACGTCCCGGAGGACCAGCGCGACTTCATCCCGCTGAACGCGGAGCTCGCCAGGCAATGGCCGGCAATCACGCGCATGAAGCCCCACGTCGCCGACGCGGACGACTGGAAAGACGTTCGCGACAAGCGTCACTTGTTGGAACGGTGATTGCGCACGCGCGCCCTGCAGAGGGCCAGCGGGTCCGCTATCCGGGCCGGGCACCGGAAGCTATCTGAGGAAAATTGCGTATGCCGGGCCTGCCGCGCATAATCGCGTACTAACCCTGAGCCGTTTCGGGTGGAGCCAGCGGCGCCAGCTGGTCGATCGCATGGGGACTTTCGAGGAGCGTGAGTTGAGCGGAGAGCGCCGTGCTGTATCACCTGCATGAACTGCAGCGTCGATTCCTGAATCCCCTGTCGGTGTGGGCACAGGCCACATCGGAACTCTTCACCAGTCCCTACAGCCCGCTTGCGTACACGCCGGTTTCACGCCGACTGGCGGCCGGCTACGACCTGCTGCACCGCGTCGGCAAGTACTACGAAAAGCCCGAATTCGGGCTGCGCACCACCACGGTCGACGGCAAGGAAGTCCCGGTCGTCGAGGAGACGCTGGAGACCAGGCCGTTCTGCCGCCTGCTGCACTTCAAGCGCGTCTGGCCGAACGGCATGCGCAAGCGCCCGGCCGACCCGAAGGTCCTGATCGTCGCGCCGCTGTCCGGACACCATGCCACGCTGCTGCGCGACACGGTGCGCGCGCTGCTGCCTGATCACGACGTCTGCATCACCGACTGGACCGACGCGCGGCTGGTGCCGCTGGCCCAGGGCCCGTTCCATCTCGACGACTACGTCGAGTACGTGATGGACTTCATCCGGCTGCTCGGGCCGGACGTGCACGTGATCTCGGTGTGCCAGCCTACCGTGCCGGTGCTGGCCGCGGTGTCGCTGATGGCCAGTGCCAAGGATCCGAAGCTGCCGCGCTCGATGACGATGATGGGCGGGCCGATCGACACGCGCCGCAATCCGACGCAGGTCAACGCGCTCGCCAAGCGCAAGAACTTCGACTGGTTCGAGAGCAACGTGGTCTTCAAGGTGCCGTCGGCGCATCCGGGCTACCTGCGCAAGGTGTATCCGGGGTTCCTGCAGCACGCCGGCTTCGTGGCGATGAACCCGGACCGCCACCTTAACTCGCACTGGGATTACTACCTCGACCTCGTCAAGGGCGACATGGACGACGTCGACGGCCATCGCAAGTTCTACGACGAGTACAACGCCGTCATGGACCTGCCGGCCGAGTATTACCTCGACACCATCAAGGTCGTGTTCCAGGAGCACCGTCTGCCGAACGGCACGTGGGAGGTGCGCGGCAAGCCGGTGCGGCCGCAGGACATCCGGAGCGTCGCGCTGTTCACGATCGAAGGCGAACTCGACGACATCTCGGGCAGCGGCCAGACGCAGGCCGCGCACGACCTCTGCACCGGCATTCCGAAGACCAGGCAGAAGCACCTGACCGCCGAGGGCGCCGGTCACTACGGCATCTTCAGCGGCCGCCGCTGGCGCGAGCAGATCGCGCCGCAGATCCGCGACTTCATCCGCGCCAGCGCCTGATCACGGGCGCCGCGGCGCGGCGTCCCTCGGCGATAATCGCGCTTCGCCCCGCTGCCTCCCCGGGCGCCGCATGACCGCTCCCGACCGTTCCACTCCGCTCGCCGACGCAATCGATGCGCTGCTGCCACAGACGCAGTGCACGAAGTGCGGCTATGCCGGTTGCCGCCCGTATGCCGACGCGATCGCTGCCGGCAGCACACCGATCAACCAGTGCCCTCCCGGCGGCGCGGCCGGCATCGCCGGGCTCGCCGCGCTGCTGCGCCGTCCCGTGCTGCCACTGAACCCGGCGAACGGCGTCGAGAAGCCGCTCACCGCGGCAGTGATCGACGAGGCGCTGTGCATCGGCTGCACGCTGTGCATCCAGGCCTGCCCGGTGGACTGCATCGTCGGCGCCCCGACGAAGATGCACACGGTGATCGAGTCCCAGTGCACGGGCTGCGATCTGTGCCTTCCGCCGTGCCCGATGGACTGCATCGCGATGGTTCCGGTGCAGCCTGCGCGCGCGTGGACGCGCGCCGACGCCGAGGCGGCCCGACATCGCCACGCCGGGCGCAACGCGCGCCGCGCCACCGAGCAGGCCCGCAACGAGCGGCGCCTCGCAGAGAAGGCGGTCGCCAGGCTCGCGGAACTGGACACGCGCGACGACCAGACGCCGGAGCAGGCCGCCCGCCGGAAGACGGTCGTCGAAGCCGCCCTCGCCCGCGCGCGCGCCCGGCGCAGCGCCTCTGCCACGCCCACCGCAACCGAATGAACCCCGCCAAACGGCGCGCGATCTACGAGACGCTGCGCGAGCTGAATCCACACCCCGCGACGGAGCTCGAGTACTCGACGCCGTTCGAACTGCTGGTGGCCGTCGTGCTCTCCGCACAGGCGACGGACAAGAGCGTGAACGCCGCCACGCGGGTCCTCTACAGGGTCGCCAACACGCCACAGGCGATCGTCGCGCTCGGCGAGGAAGGCCTCGCCGCGCACATCAGGACGATCGGGCTGTACCGCACCAAGGCGCGCAACGTCGTCGGCCTGTCCCGGCTGCTGCTCGAGCGCCACGGGGGCGAAGTGCCGCGCGAGCGCGAAGCCCTCGAGGCGTTGCCAGGCGTGGGCCGCAAGACGGCAAACGTCGTGCTGAACACCGCCTTTGGCCAGCCGACGATCGCGGTCGACACGCACATCTTCCGCGTCGCGAACCGCACCGGGCTCGCGCCCGGCGACACGGTCGACGAGGTCGAGGCACGGCTGGAGAAGTTCACGCCAGACGAGTTCAGGCAGGACGCGCACCACTGGCTGATCCTGCACGGGCGCTACGTCTGCAAGGCGCGCACGCCCGAGTGCTGGCGCTGCCCGATCGCGGCCTGGTGCGAGCACAAGCCGAAGACGCCGGCCCCGCGCGCGCCGGCGCGCCTGCTGCCCGGCCCGTCAGCCGCGGGCGAGTAGGCCCTCGATGTTCAACCCCTCGAAGGACGAGGTGCGCCGCTTCTTCTGCGATGCATGGGCCAGGCATCGCGGCGGCAGCGTCCTGACGCCGCTGGAAGCGATCGCCGTCGACTGGATGCGCCGGCATCCCGAGTACCACGACGAACTGGCCGACTCCGCAGCGGCGATGGCCCGCGACTACAGCATCGAGGAGGGGCGGACCAATCCCTTCCTGCACCTGTCGATGCACCTGGCGATTGCCGAGCAGTTGTCCGTGGATCAGCCGCCCGGCATCGTGGCTGCGTACCGGAAACTCGCCGAGAGGCGCGGCGACGAACACGCCGCCGCCCACGCCGTGATGGACTGCCTGGGCGAGGTCGTGTGGGCCGCGCAGCGCGCCGGCTCTCCCCTGCCGCCGGACGAGATGACGGCGCGCTACCTCGACTGCCTCGAGCGCAAGGCGAGCGGCGACTGAATCGACGCCAAAGGAAAACGGGCCTCGCGGCCCGTCTGTCCGTTCAGTCCCGCCCTCAGCGTTTCTCGTTGTTCAGCGGGCCGGGCAGGCTCGACAGGTAGGCCGCCAGGTTGCGGATGTCGTCGCGCGACAGCGGCTTCGAAAGGCCCGCCATGACGGCGTTCTTGCGCGCACCGGTCTGGTAGTCGCGCAGCGCCTTCTCCAGGTAGTCGACGTACTGGCCGGCAAGCTTCGGATAGGTCGGATCGATGGCGGTGACGAAGTCCTTGCCGTGGCAGGCGGCGCACTGCTGCTGCGCCAGCTGCTCGCCCTTCTTGACGTCCGCGGCAATCGCCGGCTGGGCTGCAACGGCCAGCGCGAGAATGATCAGGCTGCGTTTCATCGTCTCGTTCCCTGTTAGCGGCCGCGCTGGGCGTAATACGCCGCCAGGGCGGCAATCTCGTCGTCGCTGAGGCCCTTGGCAACGCCGACCATCGTCGGGTGCTTGCGGTCGCCCTGGCGGTACGCCTTCAGCGCCGCCTCGATGTACTGCGGCGACTGGCCGCCGATCTTCGGCACCCGGTAGACCTGCGGGAACGAGGCCTGGTAGCCGGGAATGGCGTGGCAACCGATGCACGTCGACACCGGCGCTTGCACCGTGCCGGCGGCCGCGCCAGTCTTCTTCTCTTGCGCCACGGCGGCGAACGACAATGTCGCGGCCGACGCGAGCAGCAGGATTCGGGAAAGTTTCATCCGGATGATCCGTCCTGGAGGGTGAGTCTCTGGGTTGTGGTGACTGCCGCGCGGGCTGGCGCCCCGCTGCCTCCCCGTAAAACAGCGCGCGATTGTAACGGAGTGGTTCGACTGCGGAACCCGCGGGCCGACGCGCCGCAGCCGAAAGTACCCGGTGCGTATACTCGTCGGGCCCCCGGCAGCTTCCTCCCGAACGACCCGAATGTCCCCGATGCCCCGCTTCGAAGGTTCCAGCACGTACGTCGCCACCGACGACCTGAAACTCGCCGTCAACGCGGCCCTGACGCTGCAGCGTCCTCTGCTGATCAAGGGCGAGCCGGGCACCGGCAAGACCATGCTGGCCGAGGAAGTCGCCGCGGCGCTCGGCATGCCGCTGCTGGCGTGGCATATCAAGTCGACCACCAAGGCGCAGCAGGGCCTGTATGAATACGACGCGGTGTCGCGCCTGCGCGATTCGCAGCTCGGCGACGCACGCGTGCAATCGATCGAGAACTACATCGTCAGGGGCGTGCTGTGGCAGGCCTTCGACGCGCCCGACCCGGCGGTGCTGCTGATCGACGAGATCGACAAGGCCGACATCGAGTTCCCGAACGACCTGCTGCGCGAACTCGACCGCATGGAGTTCTTCGTCTACGAGACGCGGCAGACCATCCGGGCGCGCCACCGGCCGCTCGTGGTGATCACGTCCAACAACGAGAAGGAGCTGCCCGACGCGTTCCTGCGGCGCTGCTTCTTCCACTACATCAAGTTCCCCGACAAGGACACGATGCAGTCGATCGTGGACGTCCACTTCCCCGGCCTGCGCAAGGAGCTGCTGCAGAACGCGCTGTCGGTGTTCTTCGGCGTGCGTGACCTGCCGGGACTGAAGAAGAAGCCGTCGACGTCGGAGCTGCTCGACTGGCTGAAACTGCTGGTCGCCGAGCAGATTCCGCCGGAAGTGCTGCGCTCCCGCGACGACAAGCTCGCGGTGCCGCCGCTCGCCGGCGCGCTGCTGAAGAACGAGCAGGACATGCACCTGTTCGAGCGGCTGGTCTTCATGGCGCGCAACAACCGCTGACGCGATGGACACGCCTTCGCCGATCACGCTCGAGAGCCACGGCGTGCGGCTCGAGCCGCTGACCCGGGAGCACCACGACGGGCTGGTGGCGGCCGCGCAGGACGGCGAACTGTGGAAGCTCTGGTTCACGTCGGTGCCCGAGCCCGACCAGGCGCACGCGTACATCTCGGCCGCGCTGGCCGGCCAGGAAGCGGGCCACATGCTGCCGTGGGCCGTGCGGGAGCTGGCGACCGGCCTGATCGCCGGCAGCACGCGCTACCACGACATCGTGCCGGCTGCCGGCCGAGTCGAGATCGGGTACACGTGGTACGCGCGCCGCTGGCAGAAGAGCCACGTCAACACGGCCTGCAAGCTGCTGCTGCTCGGTCACGCGTTCGACCAGCTCGGGTGCAATGTCGTCGGCCTGCGGACCGACAACTTCAATTTCGCCTCGCAGCGGGCGATCGAGGCGCTGGGCGCGAAGAAGGACGGCGTCATCCGCCACCACGCGACACGCCGCGACGGCACGGTGCGCGACACCGTGATGTACAGCATCCTGGCCACCGAGTGGCGCGACGTGAAGCGCCACCTCGAGATGCGGCTCGCGCGGCACGCCTGAGGCGCGTGACCATGCTGATCGACTTCTTCTTCCACCTGCGCGCTGCGAAGCTCAAGGTCTCGATCAACGAGCTGCTGACGCTGCTCGAAGCGGTCCGGCGCGACGTGATCGGGCCGTCGATCGACGAGTTCTACTACCTGTCGCGCGCGACTCTGGTCAAGGACGAGACCCAGTTCGACAAGTTCGACCGCGCCTTCGGCGAGTACTTCCGCGGCGTGACGACCCATCTCGACCTCGCGAAGGAGATCCCCGAGGAGTGGTTCAAGCAGGTGCTCGAGCGCGCCTTCACTCCGGAGGAGATCGCGAAGCTCGAGAAGCTCGGCTGGGACAAGCTGATGGAGGAGTTCAGGAAGCGCCTCGAGGAGCAGGACGGCGCGCACCACGGCGGCAGCCGCTGGATCGGCTCCGGCGGCACCTCGCCGTTCGGCCACGGCGGCGCCCACCCGGAGGGCATCCGCGTCGGCGGGCCGAGCAAGGGCGGCAAGTCGGCCGTCAAGGTGTGGGAGATGCGCGGCTACCGCGACTACGACGACAGCGTCGAGCTCGGCACGCGCAACATCAAGGTCGCTCTGCGCCGCCTTCGTCGTTTCGCGCGCGAGGGCGCGGACCTCGAGCTCGACCTGCACGACACGATCGAGTCCACCGCGAAGAACGCCGGCTGGCTCGACCTCAAGCTTGTGCCGGAGCGCCACAACACGGTCAAGGTGCTGATGCTGCTCGACGTCGGCGGCACCATGGACGAGCACATCCGGCGCACCGAGGAACTGTTCTCCGCCGCGAAGACCGAGTTCAAGCACCTCGAGTTCTACTACTTCCACAACTGCGTGTACGAGTTCCTGTGGCGCAACAACCGGCGCCGCTACACGGAGCGGTTCGCGACCTGGGACGTGCTCCGCAAGTACCCGCACGACTGGAAGCTGATCTTCGTCGGCGACGCCACGATGAGCCCGTACGAGGTGCTGCAGCCCGGCGGCTCGGTCGAGTACAACAACGAGGAAGCGGGCGCCGTGTGGCTGCAGCGCTTCTTCCACACCTTCCCGAAGTCGGTGTGGATCAATCCCGAGCCGGAAGGCCTGTGGCAGTACCGCCAGTCGGTGGCGGTCATCCGCCAGCTCGCTGGCGGCAGGATGTTCCCGATGACGCTCGAGGGGCTGACGCGGGCGATGCGGCAGCTGACGAAGTGACCGGCCGGGCGCGATCACGGCGCCCGGAGGGCCGCGGCCTCAGCTGACGAAAGGCGGCGCCGCCTTCAGCACTTCATCGACGGTCGTCACGCCCTTCGCGATCTTCTCGGCGCCCGACACCCGCAGCGAGCGCAGTCCGTCGCGCGCCGCCTGCGAGCGAAGCTCAGTGAGGTCGGCGCCGCGCGCGACCAGCGCCCGCAACGCATCCGTCATCACCAGCAATTCGATCAAGCCGGTCCGGCCCATGTAACCGGTGTGCCGGCACTCCAGGCAGCCGACCGGCTTGTACACGGACTCCGGCACGTTCGAGCGCCACGGGGCGACGATCTCCTTCCACAGCGCCGGATCCACCGGCTCTCCCACCGACTTGCACTGCGGGCACAGCGTCCGCACCAGCCGCTGCGCAAGGATGCCGATCAGCGTGGCATTGACGAGATAGTTCGGCACGCCGAGCTCGAGCAGGCGCGCGATCGACGACGCCGCGTCGTTCGTGTGCAGCGTGGAGAACACCAGGTGCCCGGTGAGCGCGGCCTGCACGGCCATGTCGGCCGTTTCCTTGTCGCGGATCTCGCCGACCATGATGATGTCCGGGTCCTGCCGCATCAGCGCGCGCAGCCCGTCGGCGAAGCCGAGGTCGATGCCGTGCTGGACCTGCATCTGGTTCAGCGCCGGATCGACCATCTCGATCGGGTCCTCGACCGTGCTGACATTCACTTCGTCGGTCGCCAGCTGCTTCAGCGTCGAGTACAGCGTGGTCGTCTTGCCCGACCCGGTCGGCCCCGTGACGAGCACGATGCCGGACGGCCGGTGGATCAGGTCCTCCCAGACCTTCGCCTCGTCGTTGGAGAAGCCAAGCTCGGCGTAGCTGCGGACCACGACTTCCGGATCGAAGATCCGCATCACCAGCTTCTCGCCGAACGCGGTCGGCAGGGTCGAGAGGCGGATCTCGACCTCGCGGCCGGCGTTCGCGCCGCTTGCGATCTTGGTCTTGATGCGGCCGTCCTGCGGACGGCGCTTCTCGACGACATCCATGCGACCGAGCAGCTTGATGCGGCTCGTCATCGCGCCCATCACGCCCGACGGCACCTGGTACACCTGGTGCAGCACGCCGTCGATGCGGAACCGCGCGATGCCCACCTCGCGCCGCGGCTCGAGGTGGATGTCGCTGGCTCGCTGGTCGAACGCGTACTGGAGCAGCCAGTCGACGATGTGGATCACGTGCGCGTCGTTCGCCTCGACCTTGCCGCCGAGCTCCACCAGCTGCTCGAAGCTCGACACGAGCGGCGCGGCGCCGCCCGCCCGGGCCGCGCCCTTCACCTGCTGCGCCAGCTTGTAGAACTCGGTGGTGTAGCGCGCGACGTCGACCGGGTTGGCGACGACGCGCTTCACGGCCTTCTTCGTGATCTGCTCGATCTCGCGTTCCCACCCGGTCTGGAACGGCTCGCTGGTGGCGATGGTGACTTCGGCGCCCGAGATCGCGACCGGCAGGATCGAGTACGTGCTCGCGTAGGACGACGACATCACGTCGACCACGCGCGTGAAGTCGACCCGCAGCGGATCGATGTGAAAGTACGGCAGGCCGGCCTTGCCGGCGAGCCACTGCGTGAGCGTCTCGAGGTCGAGCAGGCGACGATCGGCCTGCGGCGATCGATAGTTCATCTCCGCCAGCACGGCCAGCGGGTGGCCCGCGCGTTCGCGTCCGCCGGACTGGTTGAAGCGCTCGGCGTCGCTCGCCGACAGCAGGCCGTCGGCCACGAGCTGCTTGACGACGTAGCCGCCGGTCACGCGACCGTTCAGGACCGCGGGCGGCTGGCCATGCGGCCGAGGGGATTCGTGGCCGGGACGTCTGTGGGCGCCAGCCGCGTCCTTGGCGTTCATCGGTTCAACGGGACGAGGCAGACTGGGACGCGGCATACCGGTTTGCGAGCTCCTTGGCCCGGTCCGGCGACCCTTCGAAATCGGCGACCACCGCGTCGACCGCGCGCTTCATCAGGGGGACGCTCTCCATCGGCTCGATGTACTTGCGCGCGATGTAGGACTTCAGCGTGTCCGCGGACAGCACGTGGGCCTTCTGGTTGTGCTCGCCCGAGAACAGGAACAACGTGCGCAGCGGACTCATCCAGCGCAGCTTGACCTGCTCGAATTCCTTCCCCGTCCACAGCTTGAACCAGGTCCCGCGCTGCCAGCGACCGACTTCCTCCTGGATCTGCGCGTCCTGCATCGGATCGAGTTTGGCGATGTCGGTCGCCGCCTCCGGCACCAGGATCTCCGCTTCGTGCTCCTTCGCCTGCCGCATGATGAGCCCGGTCGATACGTGGATGCCGCCGGGCACCGCAGCAACGGGGAAGGCGCCGGACAGCTGCATCTGGTCGATCTGCACCCGCAGGTCGGATGCCATCAGGCTCGACCTGATGTAGGTCGCCTGGTCGACCGGCTTGACCGCCATCGCGTGGGACTCCATCAGGTGCTTGAAGAACTCGTCGCGCTCGCGCTCGGGCATGTTGATGAGCCCGAGCCCGTCCCGCACCACGCGCACCATGCCCGGGATCAGTTTCACCAGGCGGCTGCGGTCCTCGTTGCTGGCCTTCGGCTGCACCGACCACACGAGTTCGTGGATCACATCCCGGAATGCCTGCGCAAATCCCGGCTGGGCCTCGTTGCGCACGGCCGCGGCCACCAGCACCTTGACCCACGGGCCGAGCAGGAACTCCTTCATGTACGGCTCGAGGAAGACGCGCTCGAATGCGCGACGGACCTGGATCGTCGTGTTGATCATCAGGACCTCGTGCTTCTCGGCGGCCTCGAGCGCCTTCTTGGCGCGAGCGACCGGGTCGTTGTCCTCCGGCTGGATGTCCGAGACGAACTTGTCGAACTCGCCGTAGACGCGCTCGAACACGCCGACGTCGGTTTCGAAGTTCCTGAGGATGTCGGTGACGAGCCGGTCGATCTCCTTCAGGTAGCGCTGGTTGTCGTCGCCGTACGGCTCCCAGCCCGCCGAGGTGCTCGCGATGCGGTCGATCAGCCGGCGCGCAGGGTGCGCGCTCGAGGCGAAGAACGCGGCGTCCACCAGAGCGGCCTTCAGCACCGGGAACTGCAGTCGCGACAGCCGCGCCTTGATATCCGACGGGACCTGCTTGTCCTGCATCACGTGGTCGAACAGCATGCCGACCAGCTCGATCGTGAGCTTGTCGACGGTCCGCGTCGACTTGGCGATCAGGTCCTGGCGAAAAGCGGCGATCGACTCCGGCGCCGGCATCGCGGAGAAGTCCGCTTCGGCGTCCGGGCCCGGCAGACCCACCCGCTGGAACTCCCCGATCGACTGGAGCAGCTGCGGTGGCGCCGGGCCGGCGGCGGCCGGCGACGGCTGGCGGGAACCGCGCGCGTTGGATTGCAGTTGCGTCAGCAGTCCGCCGAGGAACTCGGACGCTTCTCTCGCCGACAGTACGCCGGACGATGCGCCGCCGGACCGTCCTCCCCCGGACGTCCCGCCGGCCCCCGAACCTCCGACCGTCGTGTTGCGGAACGCCGTGTTTCCCGATGACCCGCCGCCGTACGTGCCGCCAGCACCCGCTTGAGCGCTCGTCGCCGGCCCCTCGCCCGTCCAGTCGCGGCCGCCTGCAAACGATCCTCCCAATGCGCCCGGCCGCGTGTTGCCGCCCATCAGCGTGTCGCTTCCCAGCGTCGTGCTGACGCCCATCAGCGTGTCGCTTCCCAGCTTAGTGCTGACGCCAACCTGCGTGGCGCTCCAGCTGGTACGCGGAATCGCCATCGAGCGGCGAATCGCGCGCACGTCGACCCCGTGCCGGACGAAGTGCTCGAGCAACTGGCGAGCGACGTTGCCGAGTTCTTCGGCCAGCGGTTTCTCGAACAGCGCCAGGAAGCTTTCGAACGCCTCCTTGCCGAGTTCGGTGTCCTCCGCCGCGCTCATCAGCGCCCGCACGTACACGGAAGGACCCAGGGGGTTCTCGGAGGTCCGCAAGGAAGGCCGCTCCAGCAGCGCACCGACGATCACGTTCAGGTCGCTCGCCGCCTGCTCGATCAGCCCCGCGACCTTGTTCGCGTGACGGTCCACCACGGTGGAGCTTTCGACCGAGACCGCATCGACCAGCGACAGCGTTTCGGCATCGAGCGCCATCGAAGATCCGGCCCTGCGCGAAGCCGTCAGGTCAGTCAGGTACTGGTCCTGCGCCTCCTGCAGGCGGCCGAGGAACGCCCGCTGCAGTTCCGTGGCGCGCGCCGCGAGGTGACGCTGCACCAGCAGCGCACCGGCATCGGAGCCCGCCTTGGTTCCTGCCTCGCCAATCAGTCCCCGGACCATCGCCGGGAAAGAGGCCCCGATCAGTTCGGACGCGATCGCCATCGCCGAGCGCAGCAGCGCCGACGCATGCGAGGGGCTGACGTGGAACGCCTCGCCGCCCGTGCGGCTGGAATCTGGGTTGGGAGGGAACGCCATGGGGTCAGACCGTGGCCGGAGTCCTGCGAAAGTCCGAACTATAGACGCCCGAATCTATCGGCGCGGTCCGGCGTGTCAAGCGACTTTACGTTGTACCAAACTCGCGCGTGGCGACTTTCCTCGATGGCTCATCAGATCGAAAGCTCGTCCCGCAGCCCGTTCGCAGAACGCAGACCGGAGACCCAGCGACGCGCCGGCAATTGCCAGCGGGCCTCGAGTTCAGCCGCACGGTCGAGCAGCGCGGCGATCGGCACGGAAAGCGGCGGACCGTTGAAGGCGAGGACGATGCGATTCCCCTCGTCGACCTCCGGCAGCGCAAGCGCGCGATCGTCGAACGCGGAGCAGATGCGCTCGAAACTGGGATCGAAACGGCGACCGAAGAGGTTGAAGCAGGCGACTCCGGGTCGACCCAGCGCCGCGCGGCAGACGCGGTAGAACTCGACATCGTCGTACACCGGCCCGCGCGCGTGCTTGTCGTAGAGGTCGACCTGCAGCCAGTCCGTGCGGCCACGCTGCTTCGGGCGCGCGATGAAGTCTTTCGCATCCTCGTGCACGACCGTCAGGCGCGCATCGTCGTCGGGCAACAGGAACCATCCGCGCGCGGCGTCGATCACGTCCTGGCTGAGTTCGACGACCAGCACGTCGGCGCTCGGCACGTTGCGGTAGCAGAACTTCGTGAGCGCCGCCGCCCCCAGGCCCAGTTGCACGATGCGGCGCGGCTCCGGCAGGAACAGGCCGGGCGCCATCATCTCCTGCTGGTAGGCGAGTTCGAGCGCGTACGGGCGCGAGACCCGCATGCCGCCCTGGATCCACTCCGTGCCGAAGTGCAGGTAGCGCATGCCGGCCTCTTCGGACAGGGTGACTCCGCTGGTCTTCGGCCGACGCGCCACAGGATGACTCCGCAAGCGCGGCTGCCGCGCTACGCCGGGACCGCGGCGCCTTCGGCTTGCAGATCGCGCAGCAGATGGTCGACGACTCGCTGGAACAGCGGTGACTTCTCCGCGGGCCTGATGCGGCCTGCCCGGACATAGCCGCGCAGGATGGACGGCGCGAGGGAATGGGCCCGCCCGCCTTCGGCCGACGTGAAAAGATAGAAGTGACCGCGCGGGCTGACCCAACGAAGACGGACTCGCTCGGTCGCCTCACCGGTCCACAGGTCGAACCAGGAGCCGCGCTTCCAGCCCTCGATCATCGCGTCGATGGCGTCGTCGGACAACTGATCGACCGGGGCCATCTCCTCCGTCGTCAGCTGCTCCGGCTCGTCGAGCAGGTTGACCTCGGCGTTGTTCGCGGCCATGGCGTCGCGCAGCACCTCGGCAGCAATGCTCCAAGGCTGTTCGGCCATCTCCGCAGCGGGCGCCTCGATCGGGACCTCGTCGACCTTCCTGCGAAGAGTCGCCTGGTCCACCGCCGTGCCGGCGACCGATGGCGCCTCGCCGGCCTTCACCGCCAGTGCATGCGACGCCATCAGGCTGCTGAAGAACGGCCGCATGCCGGAGAAAGGCACATCGATCAGTTGCAGGCCTTCCCGGAGCGTGTTCAGGACGGCCGGGATCGTCTTGACCAGGCGCTTGCGTTCGTCGGGATCGGACTTCGCCTGAACGCTCCAGATCAGGTCGGACACGGCGTCGCGGAAACGTCCCGCAAAGCCGGGCTCCGTCCGCTCGCGCAGGGTCGCCGTCACCAGCACCTTGACCCACACATCGAGCAGGAACCCGGCTAGATACGGCTCGGCCGGCACGTCCTCGAGCGCGCGCCGGACGCAGGCTGCCGCGTTGATGGCCATCGCTTCGCGCTTTTCCGCGTCCTCGAGCGCTCGCCTGGCGCGCGTCACCGGATCGTCTTCGCGTCCCCGCTCCTCGGCGAGGTACTTCTCGAACTCGTCGAGCGCCGTCTCGAAGATGGTCGGGCCCTCGTTGATCGCCAACGCCACGGTGTTGACGGCCTTGTTGACCTCGGCCAGGTAGCGCGCGTTGTCGTCGCCTTCCGGATGCCAGCCGACCGCCGTGTTCGCGATCCGGTCCATCAGGCGGCGCGCCGGCTGCGATGGCGAGACGAACAGGTCGGCGTCCGCCAGCGCGACCTTCATCACCGGGAACTGGAGCCGCGACAGCGCGATCTTGATCTGGGCCGGGATCTGGTCGTCGTGGTGAATGCGGTCGAACACCATGCCGACCAGTTCGACCGTCAGCTTGTCGACCTGGCGCGTCGCCTTCTCGACAACGTGCTGGCGCAACTCATGCTCCGCGCGCTCATTGGCAGCCGGCGCGGCGGCCCCGCCACGTCGGGTCATCGTCGCCAGCGCGTTCAGCCGCTGCACTTCGTTGATCGAAGCGAGCAGCGCCGGGTCGATCGAGGCGAACTGGACCGGAACGCCGAGGCCGACCGGCGCGGCCAACGGCGCTGGTGCGATGCCGGGAACAGGCGGCGCAGCCAACGGGACACTGCCGGCGAAACCCTGCGTCGTCGGGCCCAGCGCCTCCGGGTGGTCGAGGGCCATCGTGGATGCCGGAACGGCCGGCACAGGTCCGCCTACGCCCCCGGCCATCTTCGCGTTCATCCTCTGGAACAAGGCGGTCAGAAGCTGCTCGGCGGTGGTGCAGCTCGCCGTCGCCGCTGGCGCGGATGCGGCCAGGGACGGCCCGGCGCTCCGAGACGCCGCGGCCGCCGTCATGGATGCGGCGCCCGATGGCGGTGCGGGCTCTACGTGCCCGGAGGCTGCGCGGACAACGGCGCTCGCGGCGTTGTGGTTCGACGGGTCCCCGTCAGGCACACCTTGCTGCTTCAGCCTTTCGTTGAGGGCGGCGTACACCGTGAGGAGCGGCTTCTGCAGCGGCGCCTCGAACGCCTTGACGATGGCCTGGCGCTCCTCGCCCTTGAACCCGAGCTTGTCGACCGCGCTGCCGAGCGCACGGCAGTATCGCAGCGGGTGAAATGGATTGTCGCGCTCGCCGAGCCCGGGCAGGCGCACCGCGCGGGCGACTCGCTGGACCAGCGGAACGTACTCGGAATCGGCGGAATTGCGCAGCCGTGCGGCGACGCGGTCGACCATCGCCTGCTCTTCCATCTGGTCGTAATCGACCAGGGACAGGCTGCGGGCGCGCGCGCGAGCCGGCTTTGCCTGAGCGTCGTGGCCAGCCAGGTGATCTTCCAGCGCCGCGTCCATCTCCTTGTCGAGCGCGGCGAAGAACGTGCCCGAAAACACGGTGTAGCCAGCGAGCAGGTTGCGCGCCGAGGTCTTCAGTGAACTGGACATCGACAGGTCGAGTTCGAGCGCCTGCACCGCGTCCTGGGTCGCGGTCTTCAGCAGCGGTTCAAGCGACTTGCGCGCGGACTGCCGCATGTTGGACAGTGCGCGCTGCACGGCGGTGCGCCGGCCGGTTCCCGGTGTTCTGTCGGTGTTCATGACTCCAGTCGTGGCGCGCTCTTCCAGCGAACCTGCAGCGAAGCCTACCGGAAAGCCGTTTCCCGACTCGGAGCGTAATGCGCTCGCATTTGCCCGCATCTCCCGGCATCGGTCTTCCGCACCGCGTCAAGCGACGCTCGTGCCATCCCACCACGCGCGCCAGAGCGCAAGCTTCTGCTCGTAGGTGCGGCCTGCGTGCGCCGGGCTGGTCGATGGCAGCACGGAGGTGCGGTAGCCGGCACTGGCGAAGGCCCGCGCGAATCGTCCGGCCGCTCCGCCATTGAACGCAACGCCGGACAGGCGCGGCGCAAGCTGCTCGAGTCGGGCGAACGGATTAGCGCGCACGTTCTTGATGGCGGAGTCGAGGCTGCCTTCGCGGTCGCAGGCGTCGATCACGTCCCACAGGCCAACCCGATGCGCCAGCAGCCGTTGCAGCCGCCGCGGGTACGGCTGCTCGTGCAGCGCCTCGCCGAACAGGTCTCCCATCAACCTCCAGAACTGATTGCGTGGGTGCGCGTAGTACTGGCCGGCGGCGAGCGACGCTTCCGACGGGAAGCTGCCGAGGATCAGGCGGGTCACCCGCCGGTCGATCACCGGCGGGAAACCTCTCAGCCGCGGCGGCTCGCTAACGACTGGCCTCCAGCAGTATGCCGTTCAGTCGCTTCACGAACGCGCCCGGGTCGTCGAGCTGCCCGCCTTCCGCCAGCACGGCCTGGTCGACCAGCAGCTCGAGCCAGTCCTGCACGCGCGAGTCCTGCGGCTCGTCCTTCAGGCGACGCACCAGCGGGTGGTGCGGATTCAGCTCGAGGATCGGCTTTCCGGTGGGTGCCTTCTGGCCCGCGGCCTTCAGCAGGCGTTGCAGGTGGCCGCTCATCTCGTCCTCGTCGGCCACCAGGCACGCGGGCGAGTCGGTGAGGCGGAACGTGACACGCACGTCCTTCACTCGCTCTGCGAGTCCCGTCTTCGCCTTCTCGACCAGGGCCTTGAATTCGTCGCCGGTCTTCGCCTGCTCGGCCTTCTCCGCCTCGTCGGCGAGCTCGTCCAGGTCCAGCGCGCCCTTGGCCACCGACGTCAGCGCCTTGCCGTCGAATTCGGTCAGGAACGACAACATCCACTCATCGACGCGATCCGTCAGAAGCAGCACCTCGACCGCCTTCTTGCGGAAGACTTCGAGGTGCGGACTGCTGCGCGCCGCTTCGAGCGTGTCGGCGGTGACGTAGTAGACGTGCTTCTGCCCCTCCTTCATGCGGGCGACGTAGTCCGCGAGCGCCACGGCGGGCTCGCCCTCGTGGGCGGTCGAGCGGAAGCGCAGCAGCTTTGCGATCCGCTCGCGGTTCGCCGCGTCCTCGCCGACGCCCTCCTTCAGCACCTGGCCGAACTCCTTCCAGAAGGCCGCGTACTTCTCCTTCTGGTTGGCGGCCAGGTCCTCCAGCAGCGACAGGACGCGCTTGGTCGAGCCCTCGCGGATCGCCTTCACGTCGCGGCTTTCCTGCAGGATTTCGCGCGACACGTTCAGCGGGAGGTCGTTGCTGTCGATCACGCCGCGCACGAAGCGCAGGTACGGCGGCATCAGCTGCTCGGCGTCGTCCATGATGAACACGCGACGCACGTAGAGCTTGATCCCGTGGCGCTGGTTGCGGTCCCAGAGATCGAACGGCGCACGCTCGGGCAGGTACAGCAGCTGGATGTACTCGGTACGCCCCTCGACGCGGTTATGGGTCCACGCCAGGGGTTCGCCGAAGTCGTGCGACACGTGCTTGTAGAAGGCCTGGTACTGCTCGTCGGTGACCTCGGCCTTCGGTCGTGCCCACAGCGCGTTGGCCTGGTTGACGGTCTCGAACTCGTCCGTTGCCCGGAACTCGTTCGCGTCCTTGTCCCACTGCTCGCCGCGCATCCGGATCGGCAGCGAGATGTGGTCCGAGTAGCGGGTGACGATGCCCTTCAGCTTCCACGTGGACAGCAGCTCGTCCTCACCTTCGCGCAGGTGCAGCGTCACGTCGGTGCCCGCCTCGGCCCGTTCCGCCGGCTCCACCGTGAACTCGCCCGCGCCGTCGCTCTCCCAGCGAATCGCCTCCCCGGCCGGCAGCCCGGCCCTTCTCGACACGACCGTCACCCGGTCGGCGACGATGAAGCTCGAGTAGAAACCGACCCCGAACTGGCCGATCAGCTGCGCGTCCTTCTGCTGGTCGCCCGTGAGCCTGGAGAAGAACTCGCGCGTGCCCGACTTCGCGATCGTGCCGAGGTGCTCGATGGCTTCGGCGCGCGAGAGCCCGATGCCGTTGTCGGATACGGTGACCGTGCGGGCCGCCATGTCGAGCGCGACCGTGATCGCAAGCTCGCCGTGTCCTTCCAGCAGTTCGGGCCGGGTCATCGCCTCGAAGCGCAGCTTGTCGCACGCATCCGAAGCGTTGCTGATCAGCTCGCGCAGGAAGATGTCCTTGTTGCTGTACAGCGAGTGGATCATCAGCTGCAGCAGCTGCTTCACTTCAGCCTGGAAACCCAGTGTCTGCTTCGCGGTCGCGGCCTCGGCGTGCGCCTCCATCGGTGCTCCTTTCGTGTTATCCGTTGCTGTTGCCGTGCTATCGCGCGGTAATTGGGGGCCGGCTGTCGGCGTTTCAAGCGCCCGGGCAGCCCGTCCGCCGCGCTGGTCGGCGGGCGCGGCGTGACGCTCGGCGAACGAACCTCGCGGCTAGAGGACCGCGCGACCGATCGTCGCGACGGCGATCGTGAGCGTCCCCAGCACCAGGTTGGCCGTGACCAGCAGCCGCACCTGCTCGAGGTGACGCGCAGCCACCGGCCACTCCGACGACGCCACGGCCGACTGCAGGCGCCTGAACGGCACGAGTCGGATGTGCAGGAAGATCGCCGTCATCGCAAGGCCGATCGCGAACATCACGTGCACCGAGAGGTGCGCGTTGCGGAAGCCGCCACCCTCGAGGATCATGCCGATCCCGCTCAGCAGGACCACGACGACCGCGATGGCGACCCAGAAGAAGAAGCGCCTCAGCACCGACGCGATCAGCGCCAGCCGCTGCGGCGGCGCCAGCAGTTCGACGGCCGCGGGGCGGACGGCGACGTGCATCAGGAACATGCCGCCGACCCAGACGACCACGGCGAGGACGTGCAGCAGCAACATCGAGGTGTAGAGCACCTTCATCGTCTGTCAGGCTCCGGCTTCAAGGTCCAGTGTCGAGATCGGGCTTCGGTGGCTCGCCATGCCGAAGAGTAACGAACCGGCGCGATGCTCAACTGCGCTCGCGCGCCAGTCGGAATGGCGGCTTGAGCTTCGAGTCGACCAGCTTGCCCTTGCGCGCGCGATGGCCCCGCTGCGCTTCCAGCGCCGCGCCCGCCAGGTTCAGCACGACCGGCCTGGACGCCGTTCCCTTCGTCGCATGCAGCACCCCGCCGCTCTTCGCCACAGGCAGGGCGATCACCAGCTTCTCGCCGTCATCGAGGTCCATCAGCGTGACGCCGCGGCCGCCACCGGATTGCGCCTTCACCTCCGCCATGTCGTAAACGAGCACACGCCCCTTTTCGGACAGGCACATGAGGCTGCGGTCTGCCGTCGGATCGAAGACCTGCGGCCGCAGCGGCTCGGCGCCCTCGTCCACGTTGATGAACTGCTTGCCCGCCCTCTGGCGCGTCACGAGATCGCCGAGCGTCGCGGTGAAACCGTAGCCGTTGGTCGTCGCCAGCATCAGCGCCATCGTCGGCGCGCCCGCGACGTACCCGACCAGCTTCGACCCGGGAGCGAGATCGATCATCGACGTGAACGGCGACCCGTCACCGCGCGCGGACGGCAACTGCGCGACCGGCACCGAGTACACGCGCCCGTTGCTGCCGACCGCGAGCAGCGAGTCGACCGTGCGGCATTCGAATGCCCCGTACAGGCCGTCCCCGGTCTTGAAGGTGAACTGCGAAGGATCATGCCCGTGGCCGCCGCGCGCTCGCACGAATCCCATTTCCGACACGATCACCGTCACCGGTTCGTCCGCGACCTTCGCCTCGAACGTCGCCCGCTCCGCCTCCTTGATCAGCGTGCGGCGCCTGTCCTTGTCACCGTACTTCTTCGCGTCGTCCTCGATCTCCTTCGCGACCTGCCTGCGCAGCGCGGCATCGGAGCCGAGCAGCTTGCCGAGCGCCGACTCTTCCTTGCGCAACTCCGCGAGTTCCTGCTCGATGCGGATGCCCTCGAGTCGGGCCAGCTGGCGCAGGCGGATCTCGAGGATGTCCTCCGCCTGCCGCTCCGACAGCTTGAAGGCCTTCATCAGGTCCGGCTTCGGCTCGTCCGAGTTCCGAATCAGCCTGATGACCTTGTCGATATTCAGCAGGATCGCCTGCCGGCCCTCGAGGATGTGAATGCGGTCCTGCACCTTCTGGAGCCGGTGCTGCGAGCGCCGCCGCACGGTGGCGACCCGGAACTCGATCCACTCCAGCAGTACCTCGGTCAGCGGCTTGCAGCGCGGGCGGCCGTCGCGGCCGATCATCACGAGGTTGACCGGGGCGCTCGACTCCATGCTGGTGTGCGACAGCAGCACGCGCACCAGTTCCTCGCGATCGACTTTCGCCGTGCGCGGCTCGAACACCAGGCGCACCGCGGCGTCCTTGCCGGACTCGTCGCGCACCGCGTCCAGCACGGACAGCACGAGTTGCTTCGTCTGGACCTGTTCCGCGGTGAGCGCCTTCTTGCCGGCCTTGACCTTCGGGTTGGTCAGTTCCTCGATCTCCTCGAGGATGCGCTGCGACGAGGCGCCCGGCGGCAACTCGGTGACGACGAGTTGCCACTGGCCGCGGGCAAGCTCCTCGAACTCGTGACGCGCGCGGGCCTTGAGGCTGCCGCGTCCCGAGGCGTAGATGTCGCGGATCTCCTGCGCGGACGAGATGAGCTGGCCGCCGCCCGGGAAGTCGGGCCCGGGCATCGCACGCAGCACGTCCTCCACCGTCGCCGTCGGATCCTTCATCAGGAGCAGCGTGGCGGCGGCGACTTCCCGCAGGTTGTGCGACGGAATCTCGGTGGCCATGCCGACGGCGATGCCCGAGGCGCCGTTGAGCAGCACGAACGGCAGCCGCGCGGGCAGCAGGCGCGGCTCCTGCGTCGAGCCGTCGTAGTTCGGCATGAAGTCGACGGTGCCTTCGTCGATTTCGTCGAGCAGAAGTCGAGCGATCGGCGTCAGGCGCGCTTCCGTGTAGCGCATCGCCGCAGCGCCGTCGCCGTCGCGACTGCCGAAATTGCCCTGGCCGTCGATCAAGGGGTAGCGCAGCGAGAAGTCCTGCGCCATCCGTACCATCGCGTCGTATGCGGCCTGGTCGCCGTGCGGGTGGTAACGCCCGAGCACGTCGCCGACGACGCGCGCCGACTTGACCGGCCGCGCCCCGGCGGCCAGTCCCATCGCGTTCATGGCGTACAGGATGCGACGCTGCACGGGCTTGAGGCCGTCCGCGCCGTCCGGCAGCGCGCGTCCTTTCACCACCGAGATCGCGTAGTCGAGGTACGCCTGCTGCGCGAAGCGGCCTAGCGTCAGCGCGTTGTCGTCGTCCCCGCCGTCGCCCGGGGGGAAAAGAGTCTGTTGTTCGAGCATCGGGGGAAGTCGCGCACGAATGGCGCGTGGCCGACGATTTTACGTCAGCGCGCCGAGCGCCCGTCCGCGGCCTGCTAGACCCGGCAACGCTCCGCGAACTTCAGGTAGAGCTCGCGCGCGCGCGTGGCGACGGGCCCGATCGGCATTTCGTGCGTGCCGTAGCGCGTGCACGGCATCACCTTGCCGTAGTTGCCGGTGTTGAAGATCTCTCGCGCCGACTCGAGTTCCACCGGGTCGACCGTTCTTTGCCGGACCGCGACGCCGTCTTCCGCGAGCAGGTCGATCACGCGGGCACGTGTGATGCCGGCCAGGAAGGTTCCGTTCGCCGCCGGTGTGACGACCGTGCCGTCGGCCGCGACGAAGAACAGGTTCGCGGTGGCGAACTCGGCGACGTGCCCGTCGGGATCGAGGATCACCGCGTTGTCGAAGCCTGCGGACTTCGCTTCGCGCAGGGCCCGGGCCACGTTGGGGTACAGAGCGGAGGCCTTGGCGTCAGTCGTCGCGGCAAGGGGTGACGGGCGACGACGGCTCGACAGCATCGCCGAGAAGCCGGCGAACGGCGGCAGGGGTGCGTCGAACAGCGTCAACGCGAAGTCCGAACTGGTCGGCACGAGCAGGCCTTCGGTGCCGAACACCAGCGGCCGGATGTAGAGGTCGGCGTCCTCGGGAAACCGGCGGATCCCCTGGATGCACAGCTCGACCATGTCGTCGACCGTCAGCGGCACGCCGAGGCCGACGCGCTCCGCCGAGTCGAACGTGCGCTGGCAGTGCGCGCGCAGGTCCGGCGCCATCCGGTGGATCGAGCGCGCGCCGTCGAACACGGTCGAAGCCAGCCAGACGCCGTGATCCATCGCGCCGATCAGCGGCGTATTGCCGTCGCTCCACTGCCCCTTGAACCAGGTCGTATACATGCCGAGCTCGCTCTCGATCCCCGCCGGTCCGGCGGGGCTTGCAGCTTAGTGCATCAGCGAGCGCTCGCGGCCGGCGCCGCGGCGGTCGACGAAGAGCTTCAGGAAGTCCTCGGCGGTCATCGGCCGCGCGAACAGGTAGCCCTGGGCGGAGTCGCAGCCGAGGTGCTGCATCCAGGTCTGCTGCGCCTGCGTCTCGATCCCCTCGGCGGTGACGGTGATGCCGAGCGAGCGCGCCATTTCGACGACCGCCTTCACGATCGTCAGGGTTCGCGCGTCGCGCATGCACTCGACCGTGAAGCTGCGGTCGATCTTCAGGCGATGGATCGGCAGGTCGCGCAGGTGCGCCAGGCTGGAGAACCCGACGCCGAAGTCGTCCAGAGCGATCCGGATGCCGGCGTTGCGCATCCGGACGAGGTTCTCGCGCGACACGGCCGACGTGTCGAGCAGCCCGGTTTCCGTCACTTCGATCTCGATCTCGGTCGCGGACACGCCGTACTCACCGAGCACGTCGAGCAGGTCATCGACGCAGCCGAGCTGCCGCAACTGCACGCCCGCCATGTTGAGCGACACCGGCGGCACGTCGACCCCGAGCGCGCGCCACTCCTGCCGGTGACGACACGCCTCGCGGATCACCCAGTCGCCCAGCCCGACGATCAGTCCCGACTCCTCGGCGATCGGCACGAACTCGGCCGGCGAGATGTCACCCAGTTCCGCGTCGCGCCACCGTATCAGCGCCTCGGCGCCGACCATCTTGCCGTCGGCCAGCGAAACGAGCGGCTGGTAGTGCAGTCGGAAGTCGCGCGACTCGACCGCCTTGCGCAGGCGCTGCTCCAGGCGAAGCCGCAGGTCGACGCGCCGCGCGACCGTCGGCGTATAGAACGCGTATGTGCGGCGGCCGCTCTCCTTCGCCTGGTACATGGCGGCGTCGGCGGCGTTGAGCAGCGAGTCGAGATCCACGCCGTCCTGCGGGAAGAAGCTGATGCCGACCGACGGCGTCACCGACACCTCCATGCCGAGGACGCGGGCCGGCTCCGAAACCGACTTGATCAGTGCCTGAGCGACCTCGACCGCGTGGTCGGCGCCCGGGATGTCGACCAGGAGCGCCACCAGCTCGTCGCCGCCGCGGCGGCCGATCAGGTCCGGTTCCACGATGATGTCCCGCAACCGACGGGCGACGACCGCCAGCATCTCGTCGCCGACACGGTGCCCGTAGCCGTTGTTCAGCAGCCGGAAGTTGTCGAGGTCGATGAACAGCAGGGCGCAGCGCTTGCCATCGGAGTACGCGCCGGCGAGCAGGCGGGCGGCACGTTCGTCGAAGGTCTGGCGGTTTGCGAGCTGGGTCAGGCTGTCGACGGTGGCGAGCAGCTCGATCCGCTCCTGCGCCCGCGTCTGCTCATTGACGAGGTCTTCCATCAGCCGGCGCGACTGCTGCCACGCGCGACGCTGCTCCCGAACGGCGGCCAACGCCGAGCGACTGGCCACCAGCCACACCACCAGCACAACGAAGAGCGCCGCACCCGACAACGCGTGGAGCAGCGCCATCGTGCTCCGTCCGCCGTCGGAACCGAGCGTGCCGATCAGCGTCACCATCGACAGCACGGCGAGGACGCCGATCAGCGAACGCAGCCAGGCGGCGTCCGCCAGGGCGGCGAGGCCGCGCGGCGGCGCCGTCCCTTCGTCGCTCCCATGCCGTTGCTCACCAGACATCCAGGTCCCTCATGGGGACGCCCACACGGCTCCCCCGCGCGCAAGAGTATGCGTGAAGGAGTCCGGACGAGAACTCCCGGTCTCCGGTAATCCGACCCGGCTAACCGGCTGAAGGAACGTCAGATGTCCGCTTCCACCTCGTGTCCATGCTCCTCGAGCCACGCGCGCCGGGCCTGGCTCTCGGCGCGGCCCATCAGCATCGTCATCATCGCGGCCGTCTGCGCTTCGGCCATGTCGCCCAGGCCCACCCGGAGCAGCCGGCGCGTGTCGGGGTTCATCGTGGTCTCCCACAACTGCTCCGGACTCATCTCGCCCAGGCCCTTGAATCGACCGATGTCCCAGCTGCCCGGCTTCACGCCCTCGTCAGCCAGCTTCTCCACCACGGCGTCGAGTTCGTCGTCGTCGAGGCAGTAGAGCCGACGCGCCGGACGCTTGCCCTGCGCCGGCACATCGACGCGGAACAGCGGCGGCCGCGCGACGAAGATGTGGCCGCGCTGCACGAGCTGCGGAAAGTGGCGGAAGAACAGCGTCAGCAGCAGCACCTGGATGTGCGAGCCGTCGACGTCCGCATCGGCCAGGATGCAGATCTTCCCGTAGCGCAGCGCCTCGAGATTGACGTTGTCGTGCGCACCATGCGGATCGACGCCGATGGCCACCGAGATGTCGTGCACTTCCGCGTTGCCGAAGAGCCGGTCGCGTTCGACCTCCCAGGTGTTCAGCACCTTGCCGCGCAGGGGCAGGATCGCCTGGTACTCCTTGTCGCGGCCCATCTTCGCCGAGCCGCCGGCGGAGTCACCCTCGACGAGAAAGAGTTCGTTTCGATCGATCTCGGTCGACTCGCAGTCGGTCAGCTTGCCCGGCAGCACGGCGACCGCGGAGCCCTTCCTCTTCTCGACCTTCTGGCTGGCGCGCGCGCGCGCCTGCGCCTGCCGGACGACGAGTTCCGCAAGCTGCCGCCCCTCGTTCGGGTGCTGGTTCAGCCAGAACTCGAGCTGCGGGCGGACATACGACGAGATCAGGCGCAGCGCGTCCCGGCTGTTCAACCGCTCCTTGATCTGCCCCTGGAACTGCGGATCGAGCACCTTGGCCGAGAGCACGAAGCTGGCGCGCGCGAAGACATCCTCCGGAAGCAGCTTCACGCCCTTGGGCTGCAGGCTGTGGGCGTCGATGAATGCCCGGACGGCGTTGAAGAGCCCTTCGCGCAGCCCCGCCTCGTGCGTGCCGCCCGCCGGCGTGGGAATCAGGTTGACGTACGACTCGCGCGCGACCGGGCCTTCCTCCGTCCACACGACGACCCAGCTCGCGCCCTCGCCCTCGGCGAACGTTTCGTCGTCGGCAGCCGCGAACGCGGACGACTCGAACGGCGGCAGCATCGGATCGACCGGCAGCAGGCTCAGGAGGTACTCGCGCAGCCCGCCCTCGTACTTCCAGCGCCGCGTGACCCCGCTCTTCTCGAGCGTCAGAGAGATCTCCGTGCCTGGCAGCAGCACCGCCTTGCTGCGCAGCAGGCGCTCGAGTTCCTCGACCGGGACCTGCGCCGTGTCGAAGTACTTCGGGTTCGGCCACACCGTGACCCGGGTACCGGTCGCCTTGTTCGTGCCCTTGGCCGACATCGACTCCAGCGGCTGCGTCACTTCGCCGTCGCTGAATCCGATCGTGTGCATCCTGCCGTCGCGCCATACAGTGACGTCCAGGCGCGACGCGAGGGCATTGGTGACGGAAACGCCGACCCCGTGCAGGCCGCCCGAGAACGAATACGCGCCGCCCGCGCGCTTGTCGAACTTGCCGCCGGCGTGCAGGCGCGTGAACACGATCTCGACAACCGGGGCTTTCTCCTCCGGATGCAGGCCGACCGGAATCCCGCGGCCATCGTCGTCGACGGTGACCGATCCGTCCTTGTGCAGCGTCACGTCGATCCGGCTGCCGGAGCCCGCGAGTATTTCATCCGATGCGTTGTCGATCACTTCCTGCACCGCATGCAATGGGCTGTCGGTGCGCGTGTACATGCCCGGCCGCTGCTTGACGGGCTCGAGCCCTTTCAGCACGCGGATCGAAGCCTCGCCGTACTCGGCGGCGGCGCGGCGACTCGATGGTGTCTTCTGCTTTTCCTGCATAGCCCGGCTTTACATGGTGAAAAAGGGAAGGGAAGTTGTCCCCAGTGTCTGTGGAAAAAACCGGGACCAGAGCACGAAGACCCGCGCCGTTGCTGGCTCCCGTCGGACTGTTCAGTAGATGAGCACCGCTCGCATCGTGGCCGGGGTTGTCAGCGGATCCCGCACATCTGCGCGATGGCCGCCCAGTCGAGGCGCATGTCCGGATGCAGGTAGCCGGCGAAGCCCGCCGCGAGCAGCGCTATTGCGGCGATCCAGATGATCAAGGTCGAACGTCGAGACATGCTTGGCCGTGCATTCAGACAGGAGTACCGGCGGGCCGCGCCAGCGACCGTTCATCGATGGGCCAAGACAACGCCGCCGCCATGAACGCAAGCCCGATGCCCAGCCACCATATCAGGTCGTACGATCCGGTCGTCTCGAACGCATAGCCGCCGAGCCACACGCCGACGAATCCACCGATCTGGTGACCCAGGAACACGATGCCGTAGAGCGTCGACGCGTGACGCAGGCCGTAGATCTGGCCGATCAATCCGTTCGTGAGCGGCACCGTGCCCAGCCACAGCAGCCCCATTCCCGCGGCAAACGCGTACAGCACGACGGGCGTCAGCGGGAAGAGCAGCAGGAGCGCGATGAACACCGAGCGCAGTCCGTACACCCACACCAGCAGGTTCTTCTTGCTGTAGCGCCCTCCGAGCCAGCCGCACCCATACGAGCCGACGACGTTGAACAGGCCGATTAGAGCGATCGCCAGCGCGCCGTGCGTGGCGGTCAGCCCGCGGTCCATCACGTAGGACGGAAGGTGCAGCGTGATGAACGCGGTGTGGAAGCCGCAGACGAAGAAACTCCAGAACAGGTAGTGGTACGAGCCCGTTCCGACCGCCTCGCGGAACGCCGCTCCGAGCGACTGGTGCACCTGCGCGGCCGCGGCTTCGGCCTTGCCGCGCAGCATGTAGGCAAGCGGCAGACCGAACGCCGCCACCGACGACAGCACGAGCAGCGCCGCGTACCAGTCGAAGTGCGCGATCAGTTGCTGGCCGAAAGGCACCATCAGGAACTGGCCCATCGATCCGCCGGCGCTCGCGATGCCGAGCGCGGTGCTGCGCCGGGCGAGGGAGAAGTTGCGGGCGACGACCCCCAGCACCACGCCGAACGTCGTGCCGCTCTGGCCGAGTCCGCACAGGACGCCGGCGGTCCAGTACAGGTCCGACGGCGACTGCGCATGCGCCATCCCCGCCAGTCCGGCGGCATACAGGAGCGTGCCGAGCACGATGGTCCGGCCCGCGCCGTAGCGGTCGGCCATCGCTCCGAAGAACGGAGCGCCGATGCCCCAGACGATGCTCTGGATCGCGAAGGCGAGCGAGAACACCTCGCGCGTCCAGCCCTGCTCCACGCTCATCGGCTGCAGGAACAGCCCGAAGGTCGCGCGCACGCCCATCGCGATCAGCAGGATGGCGACGGCGGCCGCGAGGACCCATTCAGGACGGCGAGCGGAGTTCAAGGCGAGGACGACCAGCGGAAGGGACGGAATTCTACGTGACCCCGTCGCTATACTGCCGTCCGCTCCCCGTAGTTCAATGGATAGAACAAGTGCCTCCTAAGCGCTAGATGTGGGTTCGATTCCCGCCGGGGGGGCCAGGCAGTCCGCCGGTGCCGCAGGCCGCAGAGCACGACACAAGGATTCCACCGAACCATGCCCGACACGCCGCTGTCCACGATGACCGGCCGCTTCGATGTGATCTTCCGGCTGATCGGTGCCGGCATCATCGTCGTCGGAATCTACCTTGTGCTGCAGCCGTTCCTCAGCGCGCTGCTGGTCGCCGGCGTGCTCGCCATCGCGACCTGGCCGCTGTATCGGCGCCTCCATGACCGTATGGGCGGGCGAGCCACGTGGTCTGCCGCCTCGATGATGCTGCTGATCCTCGTGCTCGTCGTTATTCCGATCGCCTTTCTCGCAGCCGCCGCGGCGGACCAGTTGCCGGGCCTGTCCGCCATGGTCAAACAGTGGTTCGCCGGCGGCCTCCACGTGCCTGAACAGCTGAGAAGCATCCCGGTCGTCGGCGACCGGATCTACGACCAGGTCACCCTTCTCGTCGGTGACAAGGCTCAACTGACCGCGATCGGGCAGAGGCTGCTCGAGCCCGCCGGCAAGCTCTCGGTGGCCATCGTGCGCACGCTCGGCGACGGCATCCTGCAATTGCTGCTGGTCACGTTCATCGTGTTCTTCTACTACCGCGACGGCCATCGCGTCGCCGACGTGATCGGCCGCATCTCGGGCCGCATCTCGGGCGAAATGAGTATCGAGGTCCTCGACATCATCGTCGGCACCACGCGCAGCGTCTTCATCGGCATCGTCGGAACGGCCGCGGCACAGGCCATCGCGGCATTCATCGGATTCCTGATTGCCGGGGTGCCGGGCGCCTTCCTGCTGAGCGTGGGCACCTTCGTGCTATCGGTCGTGCCGATGGGCCCGGTGCTGCTGTGGGGCGGCGCGGCGGTGTGGCTCTACCTGCAGGGCGAGACCGGGTGGGCGATCTTCATGGTCGTCTGGGGCGCGGTGATCATCAGCAGCATCGACAACTTCGTGAAGCCCCTGCTGATCGCGCGCGGCTCCACGCTGTCGCTCGCCCTGATCTTCCTCGGCGTGCTCGGCGGTGTCATCGCGTTCGGCTTCATCGGCGTGATCCTCGGTCCGGTGCTGCTCGCACTCGGTATCGCGCTGGGCCGCAAGTGGATCAGCGCGCGCGATCCGGCGGTACCGGACGCGTCCGGCGCCGTCGCGGCGGCGGCAACGGCCGCCGCGATCGAGCCGACCGGCTCGACGCCGAAGGCGTCGTGACCGCGCGTTTCGACGTCACGCGCGCAGGAAGTGCGCGCGATAGTGCTTCATTTCGTCGATCGACTCGTAGATGTCGGCGAGCGCCTCGTGCCGGCTCTTCTTCTCGAACGAGCGGAGCACCTCGGGCTGCCAGCGACGCGCCAGTTCCTTCAGCGTGCTGACGTCGACGTTGCGGTAGTGGAAGTACGCTTCGAGCCGCGGCATCCAGCGCGCCATGAAGCGACGATCCTGGCAGATCGAGTTCCCGCACATCGGCGCCTTGCCGCGCGGCACGAGCGGCGCCAGGAACTCGAGGAGACGGTCGGTCGCTGCTTCCTCGTCCAGTTCCGAGACCCGCACGCGTCCGGTCAGCCCAGAGCGCCCGTGCGTCGCGGTGTTCCAGCTGTCCATGCCGAGGAGGATCCGCTCCTCCTGGTGGATCGCGAGCGCGGGGCCCTCGGCGATGACGTCGAGGGCCGCATCGGTGACCACGACCGCCACCTCGATCACGCGATCGGAATCGGGGTTCAGGCCCGTCATCTCCATGTCGACCCAGACCAGGTTCGTCTCGGAGAACCGGGGATGGCGAGCGGCGATGACCTCGGGGGGCTGTGACATAATTTCCTGAACTTCAAGGGCGCGCGATTGTCGCACGGCGAGACGCGCGCCTTGCCTTTTCCGGTTCCGATGTCCCTCCTCCTGACACTCGCCTTCGTTGCCTTCCTGCTGGCCATGGTGGGCCTCAAGTACTGGCTCGCCTTCCGGCAGATCCGCCACGTCACCGCGCACGCAAACGACGTGCCGCCGCAGTTTGCCGATCGGGTGTCGCTCGACGCGCACCGCCGTGCGGCGGCCTACACCGTGGAGAGAACCCGCCTGGGCCTGTTCGAGACTGCGGCGGGCGCGCTCGTCCTCGTCGCCGCGACGCTGCTCGGCGGACTGGACTGGATCGTCGCCCGCCTCTCCGAACTCGGCACCGGCGACTTCGTCCTCCAGGTGCTGGTCGTCATGGTCGTCCTGCTCGCCGTCAGCGTGCTCGACCTGCCCTTCTCGTGGTACCGACAGTTCCGCATCGAGCAGAAATTCGGCTTCAACCGGATGACGCTGAAGCTGTGGGTCGCGGACCTCGCCAAGTCGCTCGCGCTGACGACGCTGCTGGGGCTGCCGCTGCTCGCGGCCGTGCTGTGGCTGATGCGCAGCGCGGGCGACCTGTGGTGGCTCTACGCGTGGCTGCTCTGGATCGGCTTCAACGCGCTGGTGCTCGTGCTGTACCCGACGCTCATCGCGCCGTTGTTCAACAAGTTCGAGCCGCTCGCCGACGGCAGGCTCGCCGACCGCATCAACGCGCTCCTTGCGCGCACCGGTTTCTCGAGCAAAGGCGTGTTCGTGATGGATGGCTCGCGCCGGTCGGCACACGGCAACGCCTACTTCACGGGGCTCGGACGCGCGAAGCGCATCGTGTTCTTCGACACCCTGGTCGAGCGACTCCAGCCGTCGGAGATCGAGGCGGTGCTCGCGCACGAACTCGGTCACTTCAAGCTGAAGCACATCGCCAAGCGGCTGGTCTTCTCGTTCGTCGCCAGCCTTGCGTTCCTCGCATTGCTGGGCTGGCTGATCGCGCAGCCCTGGTTCTACACCGGGCTGGGCGTGACGCCCTCGCTGACCGGCTCGAACCACGGCGTGGCGCTGGTGCTCTTCGCGCTCGTCCTGCCCGTGTTCACTTTCGTGTTCGCGCCCGTCGCCAGCCTGCTGTCCCGCCGGCACGAGTTCGAGGCGGATGCCTTCGCCGCGCGCCACGCCTCCGCCGGCGACCTCGTCAACGCCCTGGTGAAGCTGTACCAGGACAATGCGTCGACACTGACTCCTGACCCGCTGCACTCGGCCTTCTACGACTCGCATCCTCCCGCGTCGATCCGCATCCAGCGGCTGGCGCAGCAGGCGGCATGACGTGAGGAGCCGCGAAGCGCTGCTCGCGTCGCAGTGCCGGCCGCGGGCCGTCGCACTGCCGGCGAGCGAGGTCGCGGCGCAGTTGTCGGTCCTGTCCGACTGGAAGTTCGAGCGAGGCGCGATCGCGCGCTCTTTCCGCTTCCGGGACTACTACGAGACGATCGCGTTCGTGAACGCGCTGGCCTGGGTCGCGCACGCCGCGGACCACCACCCGGACCTGGCCGTCGGCTACGACCGCTGTGAAGTCCGCTTCAGCACGCACTCGGTCGGCGGCATCTCCGACAACGACTTCATCTGCGCGGCGGAGGCCGACGCGATCTACGCCCGACGCGCGGCGCCGCCATCCCCATGAGCGCGGCCGCGCAATCCGCCGGCGCGGCGGACTTCGATGCGCGGGTCGTGGCTACGTTCGGCAGGCAGTCCCTCATCGAGGACGACGGCGGCACCGTCTGGACCGCGACGCGCCGCGGCCGGAAGGGCGATGTCGTCGTCGGGGACCTCGTGCGAGCGCGCGCATCCGCGCCCGGGCTGGCCCGCATCGAATCGGTCAGTCCACGCGCTTCGCTGCTGTTTCGCGCCGATGCGTTCCGGACCAAGGAACTGGCCGCCAACATCGACCGCGTGCTCGTCGTCTACGCGGCCCGGCCGACCTTCAATCGCTGGTTCATCTGGAAGACGCTCGTAGCCGCACACGTGGCCGACATCGAGGCGGTGGTGATCCAGAACAAGACCGACCTCGACGACGACGGCGAAGCGGGCCGGTTCCGCGAAGCGCTCGAACGGCTCGGCATTGCCACGCTCGCCGTCTCCGCCAAGACCGATGCGGAGCGCGCACGCACGGCGCTGACGGCGATCGCGCGCGACCGCGCCAGCCTGCTCGTCGGCCAGTCCGGCATGGGCAAGTCCACGCTGCTGAATCTGCTGGTTCCCGATGCCGGCGCGCGCACCCAGGAGTATTCGCAGCGGCTCGACCTCGGCAAGCAGACCACCACGGCGTCGCGCCGCTTCACCCTGCCCTTCGGCGGCTCGATCGTCGACACCCCCGGGTTCCAGGAGTTCGGCCTGGCGCACGTGCCGGTCGGCGAGTTGGCCGCTAGCTTCCCGGAGTTCCGGCCAGCGCTGGGCCAGTGCCGCTTCCAGGACTGTCGGCACCTCGCCGAGCCCGGCTGCGCGGTGCGCGCCCTGGTCGGCGCGGGCGCAGTCGCGGCGGACCGCTACGCGTTCTATCGCTCGCTGGCGGAGGCCCGTCCGCTGTGAAGCTGGTGGCCCGCGCCGATCACCCGCTGCAGGCGGCCATCTGGGCCGACACGCTGCGCGCGGCTGGAATCCGCTGCGAGGTGCGCAACACGACGCTCTCGGGTGCGATGGGCGAGATTCCGTTCCTCGAGTGCGCGCCACAGCTCTGGGTGCTGGACGAACGCGACGAGGCGCGTGCGATCGATGTGCTGCAGCAGCTGCGACGGCCGGTCACCGGGACGCCATGGCGCTGCACGGGATGTGGCGAGGAGTCGGAACCGCAGTTCGGGATCTGCTGGAAGTGCGGCATGGTCCGGCCGACCTAGCGGGTCAGGCGAGCCAGTTCGCGAGCGTCAGGGCGAGCAGCAGGGCGAGCCACAGCAGCATCGCGCGCCACACGAGGCCGACGATCGAACGCAGGGCCGCCACCGTCGGTTCCGCCAGCCCGGCGCCCTCGTTGCCGACTTCGTCGAAGTGCCTGACGGCTTCGGCCGTGGGAAGCAGACGCATGCCGAGCGCGCCGCTGGCGGTCGCGAGAATCAGCGTGCGCGAGTCCGGGGATGGCATGCCGTCGGCCGGCGCCTCCCTCGCCACCTGGCGCCAGCAGTAGATCGCGCCTTCGAAGTCGCCGACGATCGCGAAACCGAGGGACGTCAGGCGTGCCGGTATCCAGTCGATCCAGGCGAATGCGCGTCGCGCGAAGTCGCCGAACAGGTCGGGCGGCGTGCCGGCGAGCGGCGGCCGATTCCAGACCCGCGCCACGTGCTCGGCGAGCCGATAGACAACGGCGCCCATCGGACCCGGCAACACAACGAACCAGAAGAAGACCCCGAAGACGTGCCGCTGTGCCAGCAGCAGCCCGTGCTCGATCGCCTGCCGAACCACTTCGTCCTGCGAGAGGTCGGCGGCGGTGAAGGCCGGATCGCTCTGCTGCTTCCACGCGGTCAGCTCGCGGCGCGCGGCGGTCAGGTCGCCATTGGCCAGGGCAATCTGGATCTCGGAGCCGTGATGGCTGAACTGGCGGAAGCCGAGCGAGACGAACAGGACCGCGACGTTCACCACCAGCCCGAGGATCGGGCTGATCGACGACGCGACTTCATGGACGGCGCCGACGACCAGGGCCAGCCCGACGACCACGAGCAGCCACGCGTACACGCCGTGACGTCGACGCCCGGCGTTCAGGTTGCGTTCGGCCCAGCCCGACACCTGGCGGACCGCCGAGTACACGGGGTTCGACCGCGGCAGTGGCCGCAGTTGTTCCAGCAGCAACGTGATGACGAGGGAAAGCCAGCCCAAGGTCCACACCTCCGCAACGGATTGTAGAGGGCGTGCGCGCGACGCCGCGGGACGCGCTCCCTGGACTACCCTCACGCTGCGCGCTCGGGATGAGCGCTTCGGAGCGGCCGAGGCCGCTCAGGCGCGCAGGAAGTGGTAGAAGTTCCGCAGCATGGCCGCGGTCGCGCCCCAGATGAAGTAGCGGCGCGCCGACTGGTAGGGCATCGCGTAGAAGGTGCGGGCGATGTCGGCGTAGCGATATAGACGGCGTTCGTGATTGGCCGGATCCATCAGGAACGCGAGTGGCACCTCGAACGCCTCGGAGACCTCGAACGCGTCCAGCCGGGGCGTGAACGGCCGTTCGATCAGCGCGACGACCGGCGTCACGCGGTATCCGGTGACGGTGCGGTACTCGGGCAGCCGACCGAGCACGTCCACCACCTGCGGCGGCAGTCCGATTTCCTCCTCGCTCTCTCGCAGGGCGGTCGCAACCGCATCGGCATCGCCTTGCTCGACACGCCCTCCGGGGAAGCTGATCTGGCCGGCGTGGTCCGTCAGGTGGCTGGTGCGCTGCGTCAGCAGCACGTGAACGCCGCTGTCGCGGACGACGAGGGGCACGAGGACCGAGGCCGGCCGCGGTTCGACGCCGAGATCGAACAGCCGCGCGTCCGAGCGCATCTCGGGAGACCACGACGGTGGCTCGACGAAGCGCCGCCGCAGCGCAGCCGGATGCATCGCACCGAGCGGGATCGGCATTCCGCGACTGACCGGATCGGCGAAATCGGGGTCGTGCGGAACGGTCTCCGGATCGAAACCCGGCAGGCGCGTGGGAGGTCCGGACGTGAACGAACTCATCGAAGAAGGCGGGAAACGAAAAGGCCGCCGCAAGCGGCGGCCTTCGCGGGCCGGTTGCCGTGCAAGCGCTACTCGGCCTTCGTCGCCTGGTCGGCAGCGGCCTTCGCTGCGGCGCTCTTGTGCTGCAGCTTCTCGCGGATGCGCGCCGACTTGCCCGAACGCTCGCGCAGGTAGTACAGCTTGGCGCGACGCACGTCGCCGCGGCGCTTCACCTCGATCGACGCAATCGTCGGCGAGTACAGCTGGAAGGTGCGCTCGACGCCTTCCCCGCTCGACACCTTGCGAACAATGAAGGACGAGTTGAGACCGCGATTGCGGCGGCCGATGACGACGCCCTCGAACGCCTGCACGCGCTTGCGCGTGCCCTCGACAACGTTGACGCTGACGATCACGGTGTCGCCCGGCCCGAAGGTCGGAATCGTCTTGCCGGCGCTGACGCGCGCCATCTCTTCCTGTTCCAGCTTCTGGATGATGTCCATCTCTGCTCCTTTAACCATCATCGTGCGGCTCTGTTCGTATGTTGCCGACGAGAGGATGGGTCCTTGCTCAAGCAGCGGATCGCTCCGCCGCGCCCTTCTGCGCAATTTCGCGCAAATACTTTTCGTCCTGCGTGCCCAGGCGTCCCTCGGCCCGCGCGCGCTCGATCAAGTCCGGTCGCGTCGCCTGCGTTGCCGCGAGCGCCCGCTGCCTGCGCCAGCGCGCGATGTCCGCGTGGTGGCCCGACAGCAGCACATCCGGCACCGCACGGCCCCGCCACGCTTCCGGCCGGGTGTAATGCGGCCCGTCGAGCAGCCCGGTGGCGAACGACTCCTCGTCCGCCGACGCCTCCTTCAGCGCGCCGGGCAACTGCCGCACGACGGCGTCGATCAGCGCCATCGCGGGCACTTCGCCGCCCGACATCACGAAGTCACCGACGGACACCACCTCGTCCACGCATTCCTCGAGGAAGCGTTCGTCGATCGCCTCGTACCGCCCGCACACCAGCGCGAGCGAACCGCCCTGCTCCGCCAGTTGCCGCACCCACGCATCGGTCAGCGGCCTGCCGTTCGGCGCGAACGCCACGACCCGCGCCGCGCCGCCATCCGCCTTCGCCGCCGCGACCGCCTGCGCCAGCGGCTCGGCCATCATCACCATCCCGGGACCGCCGCCGTAAGGCCGGTCGTCCACGGTGCGATGCGGATCGCTGGTGAAGTCGCGCGGATTCCAGCTCAGCAGCGACCACAGGCCCTGTTCGCAGGCACGTCGCGTGATGCCGTGCTCCGTGACCGCCGCGAACATCGCCGGGAACAACGTGATCACGTCAAAGCGCATCCGCAGCCCCTCACCCGCCGTTCCTACCAGTCTCGCTGCCAGTCGACCCGCACCAGCTTGCCCGCCGCGTCGACCTCGTCGACGTACTGCTCGACCAGCGGGATCAGGTGCGTCGCGCTGCCGTCTGCGACTTCCAGCCACTGTCGCCGGACGCCCGCCGCGTCATTGGCACGCAGTCCGCTCACTTCGCCAAGCGTCTCGCCCGCCCGGTTCACCACCCGGCTGCCGAGCACGTCGCCCAGGTAATGCTCTCCTTCGGGCAGCGGAGGGAACGCTTCCCTCGCCACCGCCACCGTGGCGCGCTTGAGCGCGTCGGCGGCTTCCTTCGATTCACATCCCGGCCACTTTGCGAGGATCGATGTGCCGTGCCGGCGGCATCCCTCGACCGTCACGCGCTGCTGTTCCTGCCCCTGCTCGCCGTCCCGAAGAATCCACCACTCGCGGACCGCTTCGAGCACTCCACCGTCGGTCGAGTGCGGCGCAATCCGCACCCATCCCCTGATCCCGTAAGCGCCGCGCACGGCGCCGAGTTCGATCAGGCCGGCCGGCGCAACGGCCTCACGCATTCACTCCGCGCCGATCAGGCGCTGGCGGCGGGAGCGCTGGCGGCAGGCTTGAACTCCTTCACCAGGCGAGCAACGGTCGGCGACAGCTGCGCGCCGACGCCGGTCCAGTAGGCCAGGCGATCGTTGGCGATGCGGAAGCGCGGCTCGCTTTCGGCAGATACCGGGTTGTAGAAACCCAGGCGCTCGATGAACCGACCGTCGCGCGCGTTGCGCGAGTCGGTGGCGACGATATTGAAGAACGGGCGCTTCTTGGCGCCGCCCCGGGCGAGGCGAATGACGACCATAGGTCAAATCCCTTTTATGTTCGGTACTTGCGTGCGTTTGAGTCCGCCGGGAAGCCTGTGCGTACACATACCGCCGGCACCGCGGAAAACTGGCGATTGTAGCCGGGGCAGCCCTCCGCCGGCAAGCCGCGTCCCGGCGTGCGGCGAGGCCCGTGAAGCGCTCCGCCGGACCACTATGATGGCGCCCGCCATGCCACGGTTCCGCCACAAAGCCCTTGCCGCCCTGCTCGCCGCCCTCACTGGCGCCCTCGGACTGAACCGGGTCTATCTTGGCCAGGGCCTCTGGTGGCTGCCGCTCGGCGTCACGCTTGGCGCGCTGCCGCTGCTGTTCGGCGTTCGCAACTGGTACCAGACCCCCGCCTTCTTTGTCGCAATGGTCCCGGTGATCGCCGGCTTCCTCCAGGCGCTCGTGCTGGCGCTGATGCCGGACGAGAAGTTCGATGCCCGGTTCAACGCGAACACCGACCGGCGCAACCGCAGCGGCTGGGACGCTGTGCTGGTGGCGATTGCCTCGCTGGCCGCCGGCACCATCATCCTGACGGCAACGATCGCCCTGCTGTTCCAGACCTACTTCGAAAGCGTGCTCAGGCCGGCAGGCTGATCGATCAGAACAGATCCATCTGCGGCGTCGGCAGACGCGGCCGGACGAAGAGGTCGGTCCGCAGCGATGGCCAGCCGTCGCTGAAGCCATGCCTTGCGCTGGCGCGCTTGAACCGCTGCTCGATGAGCCTCGCCCAGGTTCCATCCCCGGTCATACGGTGTCCGAATGAGGCGTCGTAGTTCTTTCCCCCGCGCATTTCGCGGATGCGGTTCATCACCCGCCGCGCCCGGTCGGGAAAGTGCGTCCGCAGCCACTCCTCGAACAGCGGACTGACCTCCCACGGCAACCGCACCACCGTGTAATGCGCGTTGCTCGCCCCGGCCTGCGCGGCCGCATCGACGATCGCCTCGATCTCGGGCTCGTTGACGAAGGGAATGACCGGCGCCACGTTGACGCGCACCGGCACGCCAGCCTCGGCGAGCGCGCGCACCGTGCGCAGCCGCCGCTGGGGGCTCGCAGCCCGCGGCTCGAGGATGCGCGCGAGCTTCGGGTCGAGCGACGTGATGCTGATGCTGACCGACGCGAGGTCCAGCCGCGCCATCGCCGCGACGAGGTCGAGGTCGCGCTCGATCAGCGACGATTTCGTGACAAGCCCGAACGGATGGCGCGCGGCGGCCAGCACCTCGAGGACGCCGCGCGTGATCTTCAGCTCGCGTTCGATGGGCTGGTAGGCGTCCGTGTTCACGCCGACCATGATCAGTTCCGGCGTGTAGCCGGGTGCGGCGAGTTCCTTCAGCAGCAGCTCGGCCGCATTGCGCTTGGCAACGAGCTTCGTCTCGAAGTCGAGCCCGGGCGACAGGTTCAGGTAGCTGTGCGTCGGCCGCGCGTAGCAGTAGATGCAGCCGTGCTCGCAACCGCGATAGGGATTGACCGAGCGGTCGAAGCCGATGTCCGGCGACTCGTTGCGCGTGATGATGGAGCGCGCCGCCTCGAACGTGACCGAAGTGGCGAGGGGAGGCAGGACTTCGTCCTCGCCTGCCAGCGCGTCCGGATCCGTGGAGCGCTGAACCGCTTCGAAGCGGTGGGCGAGGTTGGACACCGCGCCGCGCCCCTTGCGGGCGAGTGCGACGGGAGCGGATCGGGCGACGACGGGATCGTCGGCCGGGATCCGCTCGATGGAGCCGTCAGCGGAAGTCCCGGGCAAGCGCGGCCTGGACCTGCGGCGCGACCTCGTCGAGCCGCAGGGTGCAGTTGGGATGGTCCACGCCGATGGCAAGCGCCGCGCCCTGCTTCACCGCGGCAATCGCGGCCGGTTCGAACTCGAAGCGCAGGAAGTGGACCGACGATGTCTTCTCCTCGTTCTCGCGCTCGAGATCCTCGTCGGCGACCGCGTAGACCTTCGGCTGACCGTCGACCTGGACATAGACGCGGTCCTCGACACCCTTCAGCCGCGCCAGCGCGCCCTTGCGCTCGACCGGATCGTCGTACTCGATCATCATCGTGGCCTTCAGGTTCGTGCCGTCCGGTATCAGCGGGTTGTACGCGTCGAGTTCGTCCTGGATGCCCGCCTCCTCGAAGGTCTTCTCGATCCGCAGCATCTCCTGGATCTGGTAGCGGATCGTCAGCTCGTCCTCGAAGATCAGCGTCACGTGGTCGCCCAGCCGCACCGCGCGGTTCTTCTTGTGGGCGAGCACGCGCGAGCGGAACTCCGCGCGCTGCTTCGCATAGGCCTCGAGCGTCAGCAGGCTGTCACGCGAGATCTGCGCCATCGTCATGTCTCCGGTTTCCTTTCGATTACAGGCCGTACGCGATGCGTACGAGGGTGATCGGATGGGCGACTTCCGGCGTCTTGCCGCCGAGAGCCTCCTTGGCAAACTGCTGGATGCCCTGCTCGATGTGATGGCCCGCCAGCTGGCAGTCCGAGCTCACGTAGTCTGGCTTCGCGTTCGCCATGCTCTTGAATACAGGCTTGCCGATCTTCATCGCCATGCCGTGGAACTCCTTGCGGGTGCCCCAGATGCCGGAGTGGCCCGAGCACCGCTCGACGGTGTTGAGCGTCGTGTCGGGCACCAGCTTCAGCATCTCTTCGGTCTTGCGCCCGACGTTCTGCACGCGGCCGTGGCACGGCACGTGGTACGAGACGGTGCCGAGCGGCTTCTTGAAGTCGGTCTTCAGCAGGCCGTCCTTGTTGCGCGCGACGAGGTACTCGAACGGATCCCACATCGCCGCCTTGACCGCCTGCACGTCGCCGTCGTCCGGGAACATCAGCGGCAGTTCCTGCTTGTACATCAGCGTGCACGACGGGATCGCCGTGACGATGGCATAACCCTCGCGGGCGAGACGCGCGAGCTGCGGAATGTTGACGTTCTTCAGCTGCTCGACCGCATCCAGGTCGCCGATCTCGAGCTTCGGCATGCCGCAGCACGCTTCCTTTTCGGCCAGCACGTACGGGATCTCGTTGTGCTCGAGGATCCTGATCAGGTCCCAGCCGATGCCAGGCTCGTTGTAGTTGACGTAGCAGGTCGAGAAGATCGCGACCTTGCCGGGCGTCTTCGCACCGTCGCGCACCGCCGCGCCCGTGTTCGAGCGCGCGCCGCCGCGGAACGTCTTCGTCGCGAAGTCCGGTAGCCACGCATTGCGGTCGATGCCCATCATCCCTTCCATCGCCGCGCGCGCCGGGCCCGTGCGGTTCACCGCATTCACTGCCTGCGTGACGATGGGAATCCCGGCGAACAGGCCGACCTTGTCGGTCGAAGTCAGGAACTTGTCGCTCGCGGTGGCGCCGTGCTTCCTGAACCGCACGGCCTTCGCGCGCAGCATCAGGTGCGGGAAGTCTAGGTTCCACTGGTGCGGGGGCACGTACGGGCACTTGCTCATGTAGCACATGTCGCACAGATAGCACTGGTCGACGACGTCCCTGTACTTCTCCTTCGGCACGCCATCGACTTCGCCCGTCGGGCCGTTGTCGACGAGGTCGAACAGCGTCGGGAACGATCCGCACAGGCTGACGCAGCGGCGGCAGCCGTGGCAGATGTCGAACACGCGCTCCATCTCCTTCTCGAGCGCCTGTTCGTCCCAGAACTCGGCGCTTTGCTGCCCGAGCGGATGCCGGGTCGGCGCCTCGAGGCTGCCCTCACGGACGATCATGGTGTATTCCGTAGTGATTGGACTGCAGGGCTCCATCGGCCCGGCAGGTGCCGGGCCGCGGAGAAACCGCGCGTCGTCGCGACGCGCGGGCATTGCTTCCGCGGGACGAGGCCCGCATCGACTTACTCGGCGAGCGCGTCGAGAGTCCTCTGGAACTTGTTGGCGTGCGAGCGCTCGGCCTTGGCCAGCGTCTCGAACCAGTCGGCGATCTCATCGAAGCCCTCGTCGCGCGCGGACTTCGCCATGCCCGGGTACATGTCCGTGTACTCGTGCGTCTCGCCGGCGATCGACGCCTTCAGGTTGGCCTTGGTCGGGCCGATCGGCAGTCCGGTGGCCGGATCGCCGACAGCCTCGAGGTACTCGAGGTGACCGTGCGCGTGGCCCGTCTCGCCCTCGGCGGTCGAACGGAACACGGCCGCCACGTCGTTGTAGCCCTCGACGTCCGCCTTCGCTGCGAAGTACAGGTAACGACGGTTGGCCTGCGACTCACCGGCAAACGCGTCTTTCAGGTTCTGTTCAGTCTTGGTGCCCTTCAGTTGCATCGATGTCTCCTGTTGCTGATCCAGACGAAGGAAGAAGCCCGGAGCGCGCGCCCCGGCTCGAAAATCGAATCTACGCCTCCGATACGAATGCAAAAAATAGATTGTCGCTATCTAGTCGATAGCGGTCCACTATCGTCAGTCGCATTGCCCCGCGTGCAATGCCCGGGTCAGAACTGATCATCGGTCAGCGCCAGGGTACCCGCGCTGCCCTCCGTTGCCGCGGCTGCGAGTGCAGTCGCCGTCACCAGCATGTGGTCCGCAAAGAACCGGGCCGTTCCGATCTTGGCGCGGTGGAACCCGGGATCCGCTCCGGCCGCCAGGTGTCGACTCGACGCGAGTGCGGCCCGTGCCATCTGCCATCCGCCGTGCACGATGCCCGCGAGCTTCAGGTACGGCACCGATCCGGCGTAGACCGCGCGCACATCGCCGCCCTTGAACTCGCGCACGACGAAGTCGATCACATCGGCGTAGGCGTCGACAGCGGCGCGCAGGCGGCCGGCAATCGCGGCACAGTCGGCGCCGGCCTTGTCGAGTTCGCTGGCGGTCATGCGCATCTCTTCGATGAAGCGCCTGGCGGTTGCACCGCCATCGCGGCTCGTCTTGCGGCCGATCAGGTCGTTCGCCTGGATGGCCGTCGTTCCCTCGTAGATCGTCAGGATCCGCGCGTCGCGGTAGTACTGCGCGGCTCCCGTCTCCTCGACAAAGCCCATGCCGCCGTGCACCTGCACGCCGGTGGAAGTCACGTCGATCGACATCTCGGTCGACCAGCCCTTCACGATCGGCACGAGGTAGTCGTAGGCCGCCTTCGCCGAGGTGCGCGCGTCGGCATCCGGATGGTGATGGGCGATGTCGTTGTACCCGGCGGCGACGTAGGCGACGGCACGCGCGGCTTCGGTGTTCGCGCGCATGAACATCAGCATGCGGCGCACGTCCGGATGACGAATGATCGGAACCGGACCCGCCGATCCCTCGACGGCGCGGCTCTGGACGCGGTCCTTCGCGTACCAGACGGCCTGCTGGTAGGCGCGGTCGCACACCGCGATGCCCTGCATCCCGACCTGGAAACGCGCGGCGTTCATCATGATGAACATGTACTCGAGGCCGCGGTTCTCCTGGCCGACCAAGTGCCCGATCGCGCCGGGCCCGACTTCGCCCTTCCCGTCGCCGAACAGCAGCACGCAGGTCGGGCTCGCGTTGATGCCGAGCTTGTGCTCGATGGACGCGCAGTACACGTCGTTGCGCTTGCCGAGCTTGCCTTCGGCATCGAACAGGAACTTGGGCACGATGAAGAGCGAAATGCCCTTCACGCCCTCGGGCGCGTCCGGCGTGCGCGCGAGCACGAGGTGCACGATGTTCTCGGCGAGGTCGTGCTCGCCGAAGGTGATGAATATCTTCTGGCCGAACAGCCGGAACGTGCCATCGCCCTGCGGCACCGCCCGCGTGCGCACCTGGGCCAGGTCGGACCCGGCCTGCGGCTCGGTGAGGTTCATCGTGCCGGTCCAGCTGCCATCGATCAGCCGATGGATGTAGGTCGACTTCTGCTCGTCGCTGCCCGCCGTCAGCAATGCCTCGATGGCGCCGTCGGTCAGCAGCGGGCAAAGCGCGAACGACAGGTTCGCCGCCTGCAGCATCTCCATGCACGGCGCGGCGACGACCTTGGGCAGTCCCTGCCCACCGAACTCGCCGGGATGTTGCACGCCCTGCCAGCCCGCCTGCACGAACGCGTCGAACGCCTGCTTGAACCCGGGCGTCGTGATCACCCGGCCGTTGTCCCACTTCGCCGGCTCGACGTCACCGGTGCGGTTCAGCGGCGCGACCACTTCACCCATGAAGCGAGCGTTCTCCTCGAGAACCGCCGCGACCGTTTCGTCGGTCGCATCCTCGCAGCCGGGGAGTGTCTGGATCTGTTTCAATCCTGCCAGCTCGTTCAGAACGAACTGCATGTCCTTGATCGGGGCGACGTAGTTCATGGCATTTCCTGCAGGGTGAACAAAAAGGGCACAGCTACACGGTGGTCCGTGCGCGCTGTGCCCCGCATCGTCATGGCGTCAGGCCGTCAGCCGAGTTCCTTGACCAGTTGCGGCACGACCTCGAAGAGATCCCCCACCAGTCCGTAATCGGCGACCTGGAAGATCGGCGCCTCGGGATCCTTGTTGATGGCGACGATCACCTTCGAGTCCTTCATGCCGGCCAGATGCTGGATCGCGCCCGAGATGCCGACCGCCACGTACAACTGGGGCGCGACGACCTTGCCGGTCTGGCCCACCTGCCAGTCATTCGGCGCGTAGCCGGCGTCGACCGCGGCGCGGGAGGCACCCATCGCCGCGTTCAGCTTGTCGGCGAGCGGCTCGAGCAGCTTGAAGCTGTCCGCCGAGCCCATGCCGCGCCCGCCGGAGACAACGACTTTCGCGCCCTGCAGCTCAGGGCGATCGGACTTCGCGATGTCGCGCGAGATGAAGCGTGACGAGTCCGCGCCCGCCACCGGAGCCACGTTCTCGACCGTCGCGGAGCCACCCTCGGCGGCCGCGGGATCGAAGTTGGTCGGCCGCGCGGTGATCACCTTGACCGGGTCCGTGCTCTGGACGGTGGCGATCGCATTGCCGGCGTAGATCGGCCGCGTGAACGTGTCGGGCGACTCGACGCTGATGATGTCGGAGACCTGCGCGACGTCGAGCCTGGCGGCGACACGCGGCAGGATGTTCTTGCCGTACGCCGTCGCGGCCCCCACCACGTGGGTGTAGCCGCCGGCCAGCGCGACGACCTGCGCCGCAACCGCCTCGGCGAGCCCGCCCTCGAACTGCGGCCCGTCGGCGAGCAATACCCTGGAAATCCCCGCGATCTTCGCGGCCTGCTGGGCCGCATCAGAGGCGTTGTGCCCCACCACGAGCAGGTGAACCTCGCCGCCGCACTTGGCGGCAGCGGTCACGGTATTGAGGGTCGATGGCCGCAGCGAGTGGTTGTCGTGTTCGGCAAGTACAAGAACCGTCATCTGTGTCTCCGCGCTGTCTGTACTAGAGGACTTTGGCTTCGGTCTTCAACTTGGCGACGAGCGTCGCCACGTCGGGCACGCGGGCGCCGGCCTTGCGCGCCGGCGGTTCGCTCACCTTGACCGTCTTCAGCCGGGGCGTCACGTCCACTCCGAGGTCGGCCGGCTTGACCGTCTCGAGCGGCTTCTTCTTCGCCTTCATGATGTTGGGCAGCGTGACGTAGCGCGGCTCGTTCAGCCGCAGGTCGGCGGTGATCACCGCCGGCAGGGAAACCGAAATCGTCTCGAGGCCGCCGTCGACCTCCCGCGTGACCTGCGCTCGACCATCGACCAGTTCCAGCTTCGAGGCGAACGTTCCTTGCGGCAGATCGGCCAGCGCGGCCAGCATCTGGCCGGTCTGGTTCGCGTCGTCGTCGATCGCCTGCTTGCCGACGATCACGAGATCGGGCTTCTCCCTGTCGACTATCGCCTTCAGCAGCTTGGCGACGGCGAGCGGCTGCAACTCGACATCGGTTTCGACCAGGATGCCGCGATCGGCGCCGATGGCCATCGCGGTGCGCAGCGTCTCCTGGCACTGCGGCAGGCCGCAGGACACGACGATGACCTCGGTCGCAGCGCCCTTCTCCTTGAGTCGCACTGCCTCCTCGACCGCGATCTCATCGAAGGGATTCATCGACATCTTGACGTTCGCGATGTCGACACCGGTCTGGTCGGACTTCACGCGCACTTTCACGTTGTAGTCGACGACGCGCTTCACGGGAACGAGGACTTTCATGGGAGCCGTTGGTGGGTTGGCGTTCTTGGGGTTTGGGGTGCGCCGGACGGCGCGCGATCTGATTCGCTTTGCCTTCGCGATTATACGAACCCTCCCGCGACGGCCACCGACCCGGGTAGAGGGGTGCCCCTAGACCCGGAACAGCGTTTCGAGCCAGGCCCAGCCGCCGCCGACCAGGACGTAACGGAAGAACTTGCCGACCGCGAAGGCCGCCATGGTGAGCCACGGATTGAGCCGCAGCCAGCCCGCGCCCACCGCCAGCGCGTCGCCGACGAGGGGCAGCCACGACAGCAGCAGCGCCCAGTAGCCGTACTTGTGCAACGTGATGATGACCTTGTGCTGCACTCGGTTGGGCAGCAGGCGTCCCATCCAGTACGAGGTGACGCCCCCCAGGGTGTTGCCGATCGTCGCGACGCCGATCGCCTGCCACAGCGCGTCGGGGTGCTTGTGGATGACGCCGATCAGCACGATCTCCGATCCACCCGGCAGGATCGTCGCCGCGATGAAACTCGCCGCGAACAGCGCGATGAAGCCGGACTCGGCGGAAAAGTCGAACATGCGGGCTCCCGAAGGCGCGCGATTGTAGAAGCAGGAGCGCTGCCGCGCCGCAGAGGACGATCCGGACGAAGCGGGTGCTAAATTCGAAGCGCCTTTCCTCGCTGGAGACCACATGCCTGGCGTACTGGAAGCGCTGCAACGATTGCCCGACCTCGGCGATCCGTATGCAGATGAACGATCGGCCATCCAGCGCCTGCTCGCGCTCGGCGAGCCGCAGGCCGAGTGCCGCGCCGCTGCGCGCGAACGCGCCCTCGGCTACATCCAGGCCGTGCGCGCCGCCGATCCCGGCCTTCTGTCGGCGCAGAACCTGCTCAATTCGTTTCCGCTCGCCACGCCGGAAGGCATCGCCCTGCTTCGGCTGGCCGAGGCCCTGCTGCGCGCGCCCGACGCCGATACGCAGACCTGGCTGATCGCCGAGAAGCTCGCGGCGTTTCGCGCGACCCGCATCGGCATGGACGGCAACTTCGTCACGCGCGTGCTCGCCGCGGCGCTGAAGGCTGCCGGGCACACGGCCGCCGATGCCGACCTGCGCGGCGCCGAAGGCGACCAGGGTTCGGTGCGCTCCTGGTTCGCGCGCAGCGCGCTGCGCCCGCTGGTGATCGAGGGCATCCGCCGCTTCGGCGACCAGTTCGTGTTCGCCACCAACCTGAAGAACGCGCTCGCGCGCGCCGCGCAGCGACCCGAAGCCCGCATCCTGTACTCGTTCGACATGCTCGGCGAGGGCGCGCGCACGCGGATCGATGCGGACCGCGCCTACGAGTCCTACGTCAGCGCGCTGTCGGCGCTCAAGGTCTCCGGAGGACACGACTGGACGCTGCGCGACGGCATCTCGGTGAAGCTGTCGGCGATCCATCCCCGCTTCGAGACCGCGCAGGTCGAACGCAGCGACCGCGAACTGTATCCGCGGCTCGTCGAACTCGGACGACTCGCGCGTGCGGCGGACGTTAACCTGACGATCGACGCCGAGGAGTCGGAGCGACTGGCCCTGCACATCGGCCTCTTCGAACGCCTGATGCGCGAGCCCGCGCTCGCTGACTGGCCGGGCCTGGGACTGGCCGTGCAGACCTACCAGGCGCGCGCGGTCGCCACCGTCGATCGCCTGCTGCAACTGAGCCACGAACTGCGGCGCCCCATCACCGTCCGCTTCACCAAGGGCGCCTACTGGGACGCGGAGATCAAGCGTGCGCAGGAGCTCGGCATGCCCGGCTTCCCCGTGTACACGCGCAAGTGGGCGACGGACCTGTCGTACCTCGCCACCGCGCGTCGCCTGCTTGCCCACCCGGCCCCGGTCTATCCGCAATTCGCGACGCACAACGCCCTGACCGTCGCCTCGATCGTCGAGTACGCTGCCGAATTCGCTGCAGGCCGACGCTACGAGTTCCAGCGCTTGCACGGCATGGGCGATCCGCTGTACG
>Ga0209079_10000039_pt1 | contig 63579 bp, 60 predicted proteins | sample PPLLaktember2015_2_FD_187259 | JGI IMG/M metagenome (GOLD analysis project Ga0209079, IMG submission 187259) | Freshwater sediment microbial communities from Prairie Pothole Lake near Jamestown, North Dakota, USA - PPLs Lake P7 Core (6) Depth... | ecosystem: Environmental > Aquatic > Freshwater... | reverse complement strand
CAGTTCCAACTTGACCCCGGTGTCCCGCGCGCAGGTCGAGCGCAGCTACCGGCGCTACGCGCCCCTATACGACCTCGTGTTCGGAGCAGTGCTCAGCCCGGGCCGGATGGCGATGGCGCAGCTGGTTGCGAGGCTGGCGCCTGAACGCATCCTCGAAGTGGGCGTTGGCACGGGCCTTACGCTCGGTCGTTACCCGGCGCAGGCGCAGATCACGGGAATCGATGTCTCCAGGGACATGCTGGCCGCAGCGCAGCGGAAGGTCAGCGGAAAAGACGCCGGGCGCATCGACTTGCGAGTCATGGACGCTGAAGCGATGGACTTCGCTGACGGCGCATTTGACTGCGTCACGCTGCCTTACGTGCTGTCCGTCACGCCGCATCCCGACAGGCTCGTGGCCGAGGTGCGCAGGGTCTGCCGCAAGGGCGGACACATCGTCATCGTCAACCACTTCAGCGGCCAGCCACCGTGGCGGTCCCTGGAGCTTCTGCTTCGCCCGCTGGCGGGGTGGCTCGGCTTTCGCTCTGAATTCAGCCTGGAACACCACGTAACGCGTCACGGGTGGAAAGTGCTGTCGGTCGAACCTGCCAATCTGCTGGCCCTCTCGCGGCTCATTCACATTCGCAACGAGTGAGAACGGGCGTGCCGGGGCATCGGCTGCGCGCCGGATCGAAGTCGCGCTAGCCGGGCGGCGTGCTCGAACCCGGCCCGAGGGCCCGCTGCATGATCACGACGTCGACCCACCGGTCGAACTTGCGTCCTACCGCTTTCATCACGCCCGTGTGCTCGAAGCCGCAACGCCGGTGCACGCCGATCGAAGCTGCGTTCCCGGAATCTCCGATCACGGCCAGCATCTGGCGCAGTCCGAGCGCCGTGCAGCGTTCGACCAGCGCGTTCAGCAGGCCCGTGCCGACGCCGCGCCCCATGGCGTCGGCCGCGATGTAGATCGAGTCCTCGACGGTGTGGCGGTACGCCGCGCGCGTGCGGAAGTGATTCGCGTAGGCGTACCCGAGGATCCGTCCCGGCTCCTCGGCGACGAGGTAAGGGAACCCGTCGCCGGTGACCTGAGCGTAGCGCCGCTGCATCTCCTCGACGCCGGGCGGCGCCGTTTCGAACGTGCCGAGTCCATGCCGCACGTGGTGTTCGTAGATCGCCTGAACGGCGGCGATGTCGCCCGGAGTCGCGTCGCGGATCTGCATGGAGTTCTCATTGGAAAAAAGGGCGGTGCGGCTCGCGCCGACCGCCCTCTGGCCTGCAGGCCTGCTCACTCAGTCGTCACGGCGCTGCGGAGCGGTTCCTCTCCATCGCCGGTGCGCATCCTGAGGGCGGGATGCAGGCGCTTCAGCGCAGGACGATGTCGACGCGGCGCGCGTCGGCGTCGTGGCCCTGGCCGACGATCACCTCGGTCGGTTTCACCAGCGCGATCCGCTCGGCCGCGATGCCGTCTGCGACGAGGGCGTCACGCACCGTCATCGCGCGCGCCTTCGCGAGTTCGAGGTTCTTGGCCGCGTCGCCGCTCGGATCGGCATAGCCCGACAGCTCGACCTTGGCGTCCGGGCTGGCTTTCAGGGCCTGTGCGTAGCCGTTCAGGATGCGCTTGCCGGCGGCGGAGACGTTGTCCGATCCACTCTCGAAGTGCACCCGGTTCGGGACGCCGATCACGACCAGCACCGGCACGGCCACGGCCACCTCGGTGACGACCGGAGCCGGCGCGGCTGCCGCCGGCGCGGGCTTGCCACCGTGGATCGACGCGATGATCGGGACGATCAGCAGCGCGACGATGTTGATGATCTTGATCAGCGGGTTGACGGCCGGGCCGGCCGTGTCCTTGTACGGGTCGCCGACCGTGTCGCCGGTGACCGCGGCCTTGTGCGCGTCCGACCCCTTGCCGCCGTGATGGCCTTCCTCGATGTACTTCTTGGCGTTGTCCCACGCGCCGCCGCCGGTGGTCATGGAGATCGCGACGAACAGGCCCGTGACGATCGTGCCCATCAGCACGCCGCCGAGTGCCGCGGGCCCGAGGAAGATGCCGACGACGATCGGCACCAGCACCGGCAGGATCGACGGGATCATCATTTCCTTGATCGCCGCCGTCGTGAGCATGTCGACGGCCCTGCTGTAGTCGGGTTTGGCCTTGTACTCCATGATTCCCGGGATCTCCCGGAACTGACGGCGCACTTCCTCCACGACCGAGCCCGCCGCGCGGCCGACCGCTTCCATCGCCATCGCGCCGAACAGGAAGGGGATCAGGCCGCCGATGAAGAGGCCAACGATCACCATGTGGTTCGACAGGTCGAACGTGACCTCCACGCCGGCCTGACGCAGCCCGCCGGTGTAGTCGGCGAACAGCACCAGCGCGGCCAGGCCGGCCGAGCCGATCGCATAACCCTTGGTGACGGCCTTGGTCGTGTTGCCGACGGCGTCCAGAGGATCGGTGATCGCGCGCACTTCCTTCGGCATGTCGGCCATCTCGGCGATGCCGCCGGCGTTGTCCGTGATCGGGCCGTAGGCGTCGAGCGCGACGATGATGCCGGTCATCGACAGCATCGAGGTCGCGGCGACCGCGATGCCGTACAGGCCTGCAAGCCAGTGCGACGCGAGGATGGCGGCCGAGATCGCGATCACGGGCCACGCGCAGGCCTTCAGCGACACGGCGATGCCGGCGATGATGTTGGTCGCGTGGCCCGTGGTGGACGCCTGCGCGACGTACTTCACCGGCGCGAACTGCGTGCCCGTGTAGTACTCGGTGATGTAGACCAGCGCGGCGGTCAGCACGAGGCCCACCACGGCCGCAAGGTACAGATTCATCACGGTGACGCCGGCCGAGGCGGCCACCGGTCCGAGAATCCAGGCCGTCACCGGATAGAACAGCACCAGCGAGATCGCGCCGGCGACCAGCAGGCCGCGGTAGAGCGCGTTCATGATCTTGCCGCCTTCGCGGGCTTTCACGAACATGCAGCCGACGATCGACGCCAGGATCGACACGCCGGAGATCACCAGCGGGTAGATGATGCCGGCGTCGGTCGGGCCCTGGAACACCATGCCGCCGATGAGCATGGTGGCAATGACGGTCACGGCGAAGGTCTCGAACAGGTCCGCGGCCATGCCGGCGCAGTCGCCGACGTTGTCGCCGACGTTGTCGGCGATCACGGCCGGGTTGCGCGGGTCGTCTTCAGGAATGCCGGCCTCGACCTTGCCGACGAGGTCGGCGCCGACGTCCGCGCCCTTGGTGAAGATGCCGCCGCCGAGTCGCGCGAAGATCGAGATCAGCGAGGCGCCGAAGGCGAAGCCGATCATCGGATGCAGCAGGTCGCGCGTGGAGGCCCCCGCGTGCGTGACTGTCAGGACCCAGTAGAAGCCGGCCACGCCGAGCAGGCCGAGGCCGACGACCAGCAGGCCGGTGATGGCGCCGCCGCGGAAGGCGATGTTGAGCGCCGGGTTCAGGCCCAGCGTTGCGGCCTGTGCCGTGCGGACGTTCGCGCGGACGGACACGTTCATGCCGACGTAGCCTGCGGCGCCCGACAGTACGGCGCCGAGCACGAAGCCGATCGCGGTCCACAGTCCGAGCTGCGGGATGACCGCGATGATGATCGCCAGCACCACGCCGACGATGGCGATGGTTCGGTACTGGCGGTTCAGGTAGGCCTGAGCGCCTGTTTGCACGGCGGCGGCGATCTCCTGCATGCGCGCGTTCCCCGCGGGCTGCTTAAGAATCCAGGAGATCGACCACGCGCCGAAGACCACGGCCGCGAGGCCGCAGAGCAGGGCGAGTGCCAATCCAGACATGACTTTCTCCTTATTGTTGAAGCGTGAGGTTCAAATGCACTGAAACGGGCTTACTGCGACAGCGCGTCGAACGCGCGCTGCCTGATTTCGTCGACGGATCCCACGCCCCGGATCTGGCGGTAGCGCGGCGCGCCGGGCTGGCCGCTGCGCGCCCAGTCGGAGTAGTAAGCAACGAGGGCGCGCGTCTGGCCGTGGTAGACCTCGAGCCGCTTGCGGACCGTCTCTTCCTGGTCGTCGTCGCGCTGGATCAGCGGCTCGCCGGTGAGGTCGTCCCTGCCCTCGGCCTTCGGCGGATTGAAGCGCACGTGATAGGTGCGGCCGCTCCCGGGGTGCACCCGGCGCCCGCTCATGCGCTCGACGATGTCGGCGTCCGGGACGTCGATTTCCAGGACGACGTCGATCGCCACCCCGGCGTGCTTCATCGCGTCGGCCTGCGGGATCGTGCGCGGGAAGCCGTCGAACAGGTAGCCGTTGGCCGTGTCCGGCTCGCGCAGGCGGTCCTTGACGAGTCCGATGATGATGTCGTCGGAGACCAGCCCGCCCGCGTCCATCACCTTCTTGGCGGCGATGCCGAGCGGCGTGCCGGCCTTGACGGCGGCCCGCAGCATGTCGCCGGTGGAGATTTGCGGAATGCCGAAGCGTTCCTTGATGAAAGCGGCCTGCGTGCCTTTGCCGGCACCCGGTGGCCCGAGCAGTATGAGTCGCATCCCCCGCCTCCGCCTTTGCTGGTCTTGTGTCGACGGGCCGGCGAGGGCCCGTCGATAAACCGGCGGATTCTACCTGCTTCCTCGCGTCCGGACGCTCCCGCGGCAGGCGCGTCCGATGCCGCGCGGCCGGGTCAATCGACGGTGATCCACTCCAGGCCGGGAGCGTTGTCGGCTCGATGCACGACGGTGACGCTGCTGCGCATCGCCCACGGGATCATCTGCCGATGCAGCGGGACGTGGTGCACCTGCGCGTTGTGCTCGGCCAGCGCCTGCCGGATGATCTCGCGCCGCTTCTCGACGTCCGGCTCCACGGCGGCGGCGTCGATCAGCGCGTCGAGCTTCGGGTTCACGTAGCGGCCGTAGTTGAACGAGCCGTTGCCGGTCTTCGGATCCGGCGACCGCAGCACCGGCGACAGCATCGTCTGCGCATCGGTGATCGCGCCGCCCCAGCCCAGCATGTACATGCTCGTGTCGAACTTCTCCAGCTTCGGGAAGTAGGTGGCGCGCGGCATCGTCGTCACTTTCGTCTGGATGCCGACTCTCGCCAGCATCGCCGCAACCGCGAGGCAGATCTCCTCGTCGTTGATGTAGCGGTTGTTCGGGCAGTCGAGCGTCACGTCGAAGCCGTTCGGATACCCGGCTTCGGTCAGCAGTTGCCGTGCCCGGGCAGGGTCGTGCGGCAGGCGCTTCTCGGCCTCCGGGTTCGAAGCGAGGATCGACGGCGTGATGCCGCCCGTGGGCAGCGCTGCGTTGCGCATGATCCGCGTGCGGATCGCCTCGATGTCGATCGCCTGGTAGACGGCGGTGCGCACGCGCACGTCCTTGAAGGGGTTCCTGCCCTTGACGCTCGAGTACAGCAGTTCGTCGCGGCTCTGGTCGAAGCCGAAGAAGACGACCCGGTTCTCCTGGCCGCGAACGACCTTGATCGCCTTGCTCTCCTCCAGTCGGCGGATGTCCTGCGGCGGCGGGTCGAGCACGAAGTCCACCTGACCGGACAGCAGCGCCGCCGTCCGCGTGGCGTCGGCGCTCACCTGCGTGTAGGTCACCTCGGTCACGTTGCCCGGCGCGCGACCTTCCTTGATGCCCCACCAGTCGCCGTTGCGCTTCAGCACGGTGCGTATGCCGGGCTCCCGCGACACCAGGATCCACGGCCCGGTGCCGTTGGCATTGCGCGACGCGAACGTCTCCTCCTTGCCCTTGAAGTCCAGCGGCCGGTCCACCTTGTTCTTCGTCGCCCAGGCCCTGCTCATCACGTAGATGGTCGTCGCATGCTCGAGCGTCACCGGATTCGGCCTGTCCTGCACGAACTCGACCGTGTAGTCGTCGAGCTTGCGCGGCTTGCCGACCGGGATGGCGTACTGCCGCAGCTGCGAGTTCGGGTGCGACGCGCGCTCCCAGCTGAAGATCACGTCGTCGGCGGTGAACGGCGTGCCGTCGTGGAACTTCACGCCCTGGCGCAGGGTGAAGCGCCAGGTGGTCGGGTTCACCTGCTGCCACGAGGTCGCCAGCCCGGGCACCAGCTTCAGGCTGTTGTCGCGCATGACGAGCGTGTCGTGCACGGCTTGCGAGAAGAGGTTGGTGAGGCTCTCGTTCTGGGAGTGCGGATCGGCGGTCTGCGGGTCGCCCTGCGATGCCCAGCGGAAGGGCTTGGCGTCGGTGGACGGGGACACGAGGGCGAAGGCGGGGATGCAGAGCAGCGCTGCGAACAGTCGTTTCATCGGAGCCTCCGGAGCCGGGGGAGGCGCAGTGTAGCGGCGCCTCGCGCAGCGCCTAGCGGAGCAGCATGGCGCGCACGCGCTCCAGATCCTCCGGCGTGTCCACGCCGGGCGGCAGCGCCTCCGGCAACTCGATCACGGCGATTCCGAAGCCGTGCGCGAGCGCGCGCAGCTGTTCGAGGCATTCGTGCTGCTCCAGCGGCGCGGGGGGCAGCTGCGGAAACCGTCGCAGGAACCCCGCGCGGTATGCGTACAGGCCGATGTGACGCCGCGCGGGCAGTCCGGGCGGCAAGCGGTCGCGGCCAGCGGCGAACGCATCGCGCGACCACGGGATCGGAGCCCGTGAGAAGTAGAGCGCGCGCCCGTTCGCGTCCGTGACGACCTTGACGACGTTCGGGCTGAAGAACTCGGCCGCGTCGTGCAGCGGGTGGCAGGCGGTGGCGATGGCGCAGTCGGTCCTCTGCGCTAGGGCTTCCGCCACCCGGCGCACGACGGCCGCCGGCATCAGCGGCTCGTCGCCCTGGACGTTGACGACGAGCGCATCGTCCGCCAGACCGAGGTACCCCACCGCCTCTGCGAGGCGATCGGTTCCGCTCGCGTGGTCGGCGCGCGTCAGCAGCACCTCGACGCCATGCGCGGAACACGCATCGACGATCTCGGCGCTGTCGGCCGCCACGGTGACCCGCTCGGCACCGCTGTCCGCGGCCGCCCGGGCGACCCGAACGACCATCGGCACGCCGCCAATGTCGGCCAGGGGTTTGCGCGGCAGCCGCGTCGAGGCCAGGCGTGCCGGGACGATGACGACGAAGGGGGTCACGCGGATCGGATGCCGGCTGGCATCAACGACCGATCTCGGCCGGATCCACCTTGCGGGCGTCGGACTCGAGCATCACGGGGATGCCGTCGCGGATCGGGAAGGCGAGGGCGTCGGCCTTGCAGATGAGCTCCTGTGCCTCCTTGCGATACTCGAGCAGCCCCTTGCAGATCGGGCACACCAGGATGTCAAGCAGCCGATGGTCCAAGCGCGGTTCTCCTCGGTAGGTTCTGCAGGCGCGTCACCACGGCGTCGACGAGGCGCGGATCGATCTCGCTGGCGAGCGGAACGACCCACAGGCGCGCATCGCCGGCAAGGGCCGGGTTGGCGATGCATTTTACGGCGTCCTTCTCCGTGATCAGGATGCGGTCCGCCACGACGCCCGAGAAGGGGTTCGCCACGAAGTCGAAGTGGTCCGCCAGTGGCAACTCCTCGATGATGAGTCCCGCCGCGCGCACCATCGCGAAGAAGCGGTCGGGCATCCCGATGCCGGCCGCGGCCACGATGCGCCACTGCCGGCGCTGCTGCTCGGCGGCCATCGCCTCCAGCGCCTGCTGTGCCGATGCGTCCTGCAGCGGGTGGGCGTCCCCGAGCCTGGCCCGCATCGCGTAGCGCGCCGCCGAGGTCGGGACGGCGGGGACGTCGCCATTGCATACGATCGCGTCGACCTCGTCGAGACGTCCCTTCGGCTCGCGCAGCGGCCCGGCCGGCAGCAGCCAGCCATTGCCGAGACCCCGGTAGTGCAGCAGCGCGACCTCCATGTCGCGCGCCAGGGGCCAGTGCTGCAGGCCGTCGTCCGCGACGATCACGTTGCACTCCGGGTGCCGGGCACGCAGCAGCTGTGCCGCGCCCGCACGGTTCCGGGCCACCGCCACCGGCGCACGCGTCGCACGCGCGATCAGCAACGGTTCGTCCCCGACCTCCCGGGCGGTGTCGTCCGGCCGCACGATGCGTGCCGCTGCGCCGGCCCCCCCATAGCCTCTCGACACGACGCCGGGACGCCAGCCCCTGGCGGCGAGAGCGCGCACGAGTTCGATCGTGAGGGGCGTTTTGCCGGTGCCGCCGACGTAGAGGTTGCCGATGACGACGACCGGGACATCGAGGCGGACCTGGCGCAGGATTGCGGATGCGTAGAGGGCCCGGCGCGCGCTGTAACCGAGGAAGTGCAGCACCGATAGCGGCGACAGGAGCCACGCAACCGGCCCGCGGGTCTGCCAGACGTCGACCAGCGCAAGTTGCAGCCGGGTGCGTACCGACGCCATCCGGACGTCCTCAGCGCCGCGCGCCGCTCGTCTTCTGGGTCGCGAAGCTGATGCGGACGATGCCGGCGAGCCGCGCGGCCTCCATCACGCTGATGACGGATTGGTGCGGGGCCTGCGCGTCGGCGTTCACGATGAGCAGCGGCGCTTCCTTGCCCTGGGCAGCCTGCTGCAGCACGGCCGCGAACTCCTGGACGTCGGGCGAGCCGATCAGTTTGCGCTCCAGCGCGTAGCGGCCGTCGGCCGTCACGGCCACGTTGATTTCGTTCGGGCGCACGGCCGGCTGGGTCGCATCGGCCGTCGGCAGTTCGATCTTGAGTTCGGCGTACTTCGAGTAGGTGGTGCTGATGGCCAGGAAGATCAGGACGATCAGCAGGACATCGATCAGCGGGATCAGGTTGACTTCCGGGTCTTCGTCCATCGGACGGCGGAAGCGCATCAGCTTCTCCCGCCCGTGTCGTAGACCAGTTCGAGCAGCCTCTCGGACTGCTCTTCCATGTCGACCAGGTAGTCGTCGACCAGCCGGCGATAGTGCCGGTGCATCAGCACGGCCGGCACGGCGACGATGATCCCGAATGCCGTGCAGTAAAGCGCGATCGAAATGCCGCGCGCGAGTTCCGTCGGATTCGAGCCGGCCTGCTGGGAGGCGAAGATCGCGATCATCCCGACGACGGTGCCGAACAGCCCCAGCAGGGGGGCGATGGAACCGATCGAGCCGAGCAGCGTCAGGTTCTTGCTCAGCCGGTTCGCGACGACCGCGCCGGCGGCTTCCACCTGCTGCTTCGCTCCCTCACGCGTCGCGTGGTCGTTGCGCAGCGCCGCCGCCAGCACGCGCCCGAGCGGCGAACTCTGCTCGAGATCCGTGATCGCCTTCGGCGACATCTGGCGCTTGTTCCACGAGGCGATCACCTCGGACAGCAGGGCCGCCGGTAAGATCTTCTCGCGCCGCAACGCGATGCTCCGCTCGATGATCAGCGCGAGGGCGAGGACTGAAGCGAGTATCAGCGGCCAGATGGGCCAGCCAAGCTCGATGATGATGGCAAGCAACGGGGTAGACCTCTTGGCGCCGGAGAGGCGCGAAAAGCGGGAACTGTAGTGGGCCTGGGCGGGTGCAAGCAAGTTTCCACAATGTCTGTGGACAAGTATGTGGAGAACTGGCTCGGAGATCGCCTAAACCCTTGTTGCGATTTGGTTTGTACCGCGTGCACACGTCCTGAGCAAGAAATGTTTGCGTTGTTTTTCAAGGGCTTATGAATCGATCTCTGAACGACAAAGGGGCCGGTCGCGAGAATCCGCGCCACGCTTGCGTTTGTGGACAGGTTCGGCCCGGAAACCCGCATGGCACTTGACTTTCGGGACGCCGACCCAGCAACGACGCGGGGTCCGCTGACGGTTTCCGCGCTGAACCGCGCGGTTGCCGGGCTGCTGGATCGCAGCTTTCCGCTCGTGCAGGTGCGCGGCGAGATCGCCAACCTCACCCGCGCGGCGAGCGGACACTGGTACTTCGTGCTCAAGGACGACCAGGCTCAGGTGCGCTGCGTGATGTTTCGCGGCCGCAACCAGCTGCTGAACTGGGTGCCGCGCGATGGCGACGAGGTGGAAGTGTCGGCCGCGGTGTCGCTGTACGAAGCGCGGGGTGAGTTCCAGTTGGGCATCGAGTCGATGCAGCGGGCCGGCCAGGGGCGGCTGTTCGAGGAGTTCCTGCGCCTCAAGGCCCGGCTTGCGGCGGAGGGGCTGTTTGACGCGGAGGCCAAGCGGCCCCTTCCCGGAGTCCCGCGCTCCATCGGCGTCGTCACGTCCCTGCAGGCGGCAGCGCTGCGCGATGTGCTGACCTGCCTTGCCCGCCGCGCCCCGTACGCATCGGTTGTCGTGTACCCGGTGCCGGTCCAGGGCGCGGGCGCAGGCCAGCGGATCGCCGCGATGCTGGGCACGGTCTCGGAACGCGCCGAAGTCGATGTGGTCCTGCTCGTTCGCGGCGGCGGGTCCCTCGAGGACCTCTGGGCATTCAACGAGGAGCCGGTGGCCCGCGCGATCCGGGCGTCGAGGCTGCCGGTCGTGGTCGGCGTCGGCCACGAGAGCGACATCACCATTGCCGACTTTGCCGCTGACCTCCGTGCGCCGACGCCGACCGCGGCGGCCGAACTTGTCGCACCCGCGCGGGATGCCTTGCTCGGCGAAGCAACGGATCGCCTCCGGCACTTGAGGCGCAGCCTGTCTCACACCCTGCAGCAGGCGTCGCAGCGGCTGGACTACGCGCAGCGCGCTCTCGCCACGCCGCGTGCGCCGTTCGCCTCGCTCGATGCGCGCACAGGCGGGCTGTACATGCGGGTTCACGGTGCCGTGCTCCAGGCGCTTGCCTCGAGCCGGCTCGCGCTGGGTCGGCAGCGGGAAGTGCTGCTGCGCTTGCGGCTCATGTCCGGGAGGGGCACGCCCGCCGAATCCATTGCCCGGCTCGCAACACAGGTGGCCCGCCGGCGGCATGCGGCGGCCGCGCGACTCGCGGTGCTCGAGGGGCGGTTGGAGACGCTCGATCCCCTTGCGGTGCTGCGGCGCGGCTATGCGATGGCGCTGGCGCCTGACGGCACGGTCGTCACGGATGCCGCCACGCTCGCGGTGGGAGATTCGCTGACCCTGCGCTTTGCACGCGGGGCGGCCGACGTCCGGGTGCAGGCGCTGCCGACCGGGAATTCCACCGACGACGGGAAGGGCTGACCCGGACGGATGCGGCCGGGGAGATAGAATCGACTCCCCCTCCTGCCTTCCCCTTCCACGAGGAATCCCATGGAACACACGCTGCCCCCGTTGCCGTACGCGATGGATGCGCTGGCACCGCACATGTCACGCGAGACGTTCGAGTTTCACTATGGCAAGCACCACCAGGCTTACGTCACGAACCTGAACAACCTGATCAAGGGCAACGAGTTCGAGACCATGCCGCTCGAGGACATCGTCCGGCGTTCGTCGGCAGGCGTGTTCAACAACGCGGCCCAGGTCTGGAACCACACGTTCTTCTGGAACTGCATGAAGCCCGGCGGCGGCGGCGAGCCGACCGGCCCGCTGGCCGACGCGATCGCGAAGAAGTGGGGCTCGTATGCCGCCTTCAAGGAGGCGTTCACGAAGAGCGCGGTCGGAAACTTCGGCTCGGGCTGGACCTGGCTCGTGAAGAAGCCGGATGGCTCGGTCGACATCGTGAACACGAGCAACGCAGCCACACCGCTCACGACGGCCGACAAGCCGCTGCTGACAGTCGACGTCTGGGAGCACGCGTACTACGTCGACTACAGGAATGCACGACCGAAGTTCGTCGAGACGTTCCTGGCGAGCCTGGTCAACTGGGACTTCGCGGCTCGCAACTTCGCCTGAGCGAAAGCTGCTCGAACAAGGGGGCCGCGTACGCGGCCCTTTCCTTCACCGGGACAGCGCCGGCAGCCCGCTGATCCGGGCGCCCGGCGCTATGCCGCGCTTCCCGAACCATCCCTGCTCCATTTCGAGCGCGTAACGCACCGCCCTCTGCGAGCAATGGCTGACCTCGCTCTTCGGCGCCATGTCCGCGAGCTGGAGGATCGTGCCGTCGTCCTCGATGAAGGCGATCGTCAACGGCACGATCGTGTTGCGCATCCAGAAGCACTGCTGCGCCTTGTCGTCGAACACGAACAGCATCCCGTGGTTGGGCGCCAGCCGCTCGCGGTGCATGAGGCCGATCGTTCGAGACTGATTGGTCGTGGCGGCCTCGGCGGTGATCACGTGGATGCCCGCCGTCAGCTTCACGGTCGGAAGGGCCGGCTGGGCGCGTGCCTGCGCCGCCGCCGGGCCGGACATGCTCGCAAGGAGGGCGAGCGCAGCAGCGGCGAGCAGGACCGCAGGGCGGAGTGCGTGGTGCATGGCGTGCATGGAACGCAGGACGTGGATCGAGGTTGGGACTTTACAGGCCGCCCTGTCACGGTCGGTGCCCACCCTCCGGCGTCTCGCGCGACGACGGCCGCGGTCGGGAACGCCTCGTGTCGCGGCAGGGTTGACACAGCGCATGCCGGGCGGAGTGCGGCGGGTAAACTTCCGGGCTCAGAGGAGAGAAGAGGGGCCGGCCGGCGAGCGCCGACGAGCTCTGTTCCTGGACACCACCCCGCACGGAGACGAGATGTACCAGCACATCAAGGTGCCCACCACCGGGCAGAAGATCACGGTCAACAAGGACTTCACGCTGACCGTCCCCGACCAGCCGATCATTCCCTACATCGAGGGCGACGGCACCGGGTTCGACATCACGCCCGTCATGATCAAGGTGGTCGATGCCGCCGTGGCCAAGGCGTACGGCGGCAAGAAGAAGATCGTCTGGATGGAGGTCTACGCCGGCGAGAAGTCGACCAAGGTCTACGGCCCCGACGTCTGGCTGCCCGAAGAGACGCTGCAGGTCCTGCGTGAGTACGTCGTATCGATCAAGGGCCCCCTGACGACGCCGGTCGGCGGCGGCATCCGCTCGATCAACGTCGCTTTGCGCCAGGAACTCGATCTCTACGTGTGCCTGCGCCCGATCCAGTACTTCAAGGGCGTGCCGAGCCCGGTCAAGGCGCCCGAGAAGACCAACATGGTGATCTTCCGCGAGAACTCGGAAGACATCTACGCCGGCATCGAGTACGAGGCGGAGTCCGACAAGGCCCGCAAGCTCATTGAGTTCCTGCAGAAGGAAATGGGCGTCAAGAAGATCCGGTTCCCGGCCACGTCCGGCATCGGCATCAAGCCCATTTCGCGCGAGGGCACGGAGCGGCTGGTCCGCAAGGCCATCCAGTACGCGATCGTCAACAAGCGCAAGAGCCTGACCTTCGTGCACAAGGGCAACATCATGAAGTTCACGGAGGGCGCGTTCACCAAGTGGGGCTATGCGCTGGCGCAGCGGGAGTTCGGCGCCGAACTCCTCGACGGCGGGCCGTGGATGAAGATCAAGGCGGCGCACGGCGACATCGTGATCAAGGATGTCATCGCCGACGCGTTCCTGCAGCAGATCCTGCTGCGCCCGGCCGAATACGACGTCATCGCCACCATGAACCTGAACGGGGACTACATCTCCGACGCGCTGGCCGCGCAGGTCGGCGGCATCGGGATCGCCCCGGGCGCCAACATGTCCGACTCGGTCGCGATGTTCGAGGCGACGCACGGCACGGCGCCGAAGTACGCCGGGAAGGACTACGTCAACCCGGGTTCCGAGATCCTCTCGGCCGAGATGATGCTGCGGCACATGGGATGGGTGGAGGCTGCCGACCTCGTGATCAAGTCCATGGAGAAGTCCATCATCAGCAAGAAGGTCACGTACGACTTCGCCCGGCTGATGGAGGGCGCAACGCAGGTCAGCTGCTCGGGATTCGGGCAGGTGATGATCGACAACATGTGATCGCGTCGCCCGGGATGCACGCGGTCCGCCGAGCGGATCGCCTGCTCCCGGGGCGCGCAGGCAAAAAACCCCGCCGAGGCGGGGTTTTTTGTGGCCGGTGCCCGGATCAACCGTTCTGGATGTTCGAGGCCTGCTTGCCCTTCGGGCCCTGCACGACGTCGAACTGCACCTTCTGCCCCTCCTTGAGCGTCTTGAAACCATTCATCTGGATCGCCGAAAAATGGGCAAAGAGGTCTTCTCCGCCGTCATCCGGCGTGATGAACCCGAAGCCCTTGGCGTCGTTGAACCACTTGACCGTACCTGTTGCCATACCCTCATCCTTCCTCGTATGAACGAGCGGCCCGAACTTCTTGCGCAACGCAGCGCCCATCCGAGTCCACCCAACCGCGCATGCTGTTCGATTCCGTTCGATGCGCATCCTTCGCGGGGTCGCGAGAGCTCCGGTCAGGACGGCCGGATTGTTCGAGTAAAAATGCGCATGGTCAAGCCCCGGGAGGGGGCACCCTCTCCGCGCGTTGTCGCCACGCCAAAAGAAGGGACGGACGGCTGTCATCGAGGAGCGTCCGCGGGGAGTTAAACGACGTAGGTTTGTCGCACGTGCTCGTCGAGGTTTTCGGAGACATTTCCGGTCTCGGCCGAGCGTTTTCCGCACGCTTGAAATCGGCGGTTCGCGTACTGATTTACCGTATGATTGGCACGCAATTTGTATCCCGTTTCAGGTGGTCGGTTTGAATAGAATGCGGCCAGATGAGTGAGCGGTCTGACGAAGGCACCGTCGTCGAGAAGCAGGCTTCTCGCGTCAAGCCGCCCCCGATGTACCAGGTGGTGCTGCTGAACGATGATTTCACGCCGATGGAATTCGTGGTCGGCGTTCTGCAGAAGTTCTTCGGCAAAGGGAGGGAGCAAGCAACCCAGATCATGCTGAAGGTTCACCACGAGGGACGCGGCGTCTGCGGCGTCTATCCTCGGGACATCGCAGCGACGAAGGTTGAGCAAGTCTGCAGTTATTCACGCCAACACCAGCATCCGCTGCAGTGCGTGATGGAGGAAGCATGATCGCCCAGGAGCTCGAAGTCAGCCTGCACATGGCGTTTGTTGAAGCCCGTCAGGCCCGACACGAATTCATCACCGTCGAGCACCTGCTGCTCGCGCTGCTCGACAATCCGTCGGCCGCGGAAGTTCTGCGCGCGTGCGCGTGCAACATCGAGGATCTGCGCAAGAACCTGCAGAACTTCATCGCCGACAACACCCCGATCCTGCCGCCGAACTCGGAGGCCGACACCCAGCCGACGCTCGGTTTCCAGCGGGTGATCCAGCGCGCCATCATGCACGTGCAGAGCACGAGCAACGGCAAGAAGGAAGTCACCGGCGCCAACGTGCTGGTCGCCATCTTCGGCGAGAAGGATTCGCACGCCGTGTACTACCTGCACCAGCAGGGCGTGACCCGGCTCGACGTCGTCAATTTCATTTCGCACGGAATCACGAAGTCCGGCCAGGCCGAAGACAAGGCCAAGCCCGCGGTGGGCGAGGAAGCGCAGGACGCAGACGGCAAGGAGCAGCCTTCCCCGCTGGAGCAGTACACGCAGAACCTGAACGCGCTCGCGAAGGACGGCAAGATCGATCCCCTGATCGGCCGCGAGCCCGAAGTCGAGCGCGTGATCCAGGTGCTGTGCCGCCGCCGCAAGAACAACCCCCTGCTGGTCGGCGAGGCCGGCGTGGGCAAGACCGCCATCGCCGAAGGCCTGGCCTGGCGCATCGTCAAGGGCGATGTGCCGGAAATCCTGGAGAAGTCGAGCGTCTATTCGCTCGACATGGGCGCCTTGCTGGCCGGCACCAAGTACCGCGGCGACTTCGAGCAGCGCCTGAAGGCGGTGCTCAAGCAACTGAAGGCCAATGCGGCCGCGATCCTCTTCATCGACGAGATCCACACGCTGATCGGGGCCGGATCCGCCTCGGGCGGGACGCTCGACGCGTCGAACCTGCTGAAGCCGGCGCTCGCGAGCGGCCAGCTGAAGTGCATCGGCGCCACGACCTACAACGAGTACCGCGGCATCTTCGAGAAGGACCACGCCCTGTCCCGGCGCTTCCAGAAGATCGACGTGGTCGAGCCGACCATCGCGCAGACGATCGAGATCCTGAAGGGCCTCAAGTCGCGCTTCGAGGAGCACCACGGCGTCAAGTATTCGTCGGGCGCAATCACCGCCGCGGCCGAACTGTCGGCGAAGTTCATCAACGACCGCCACCTGCCCGACAAGGCGATCGACGTGATCGACGAGGCCGGAGCCGCGCAGCGCATCCTGCCGAAGTCGAGGCAGAAGAAGACCATCGGCAAGACCGAGGTCGAGGAGATCATCGCCAAGATCGCGCGCATCCCGCCACAGACCGTGTCGAGCGACGACCGCGCCCAGCTGAAGAGCCTGGACCGCAACCTGAAGAACGTCGTCTTCGGCCAGGACCCGGCCATCGAGGCGCTGTCGGCCGCCATCAAGATGGCGCGCTCCGGCCTCGGCAAGCCCGACAAGCCGATCGGCTCCTTCCTGTTCTCGGGACCGACCGGGGTCGGCAAGACGGAGGTCGCGAAGCAACTTGCGTTCACGCTCGGCATCGAGCTGATCCGCTTCGACATGTCCGAGTACATGGAGCGCCACGCGGTCAGCCGGCTGATCGGCGCGCCGCCGGGCTACGTCGGATTCGACCAGGGCGGGCTGCTGACCGAAGCGATCAGCAAGAAGCCTCACGCCGTGCTGCTGCTCGACGAGATCGAGAAGGCCCACCCGGACATCTTCAACATCCTGCTGCAGGTGATGGACCACGGCACGCTGACCGACAACAACGGCCGCAAGGCGGACTTCCGCAACGTCATCGTCATCATGACGACGAACGCGGGCGCCGAGATGCTGCAGCGCCGCTCGATCGGGTTCTCGAACGCCCGTGAGGCGGGCGACGAGATGGCCGACATCAAGCGGATGTTCACGCCCGAGTTCCGCAACCGGCTCGACGCGATCATCAGCTTCAAGGCGCTGGACGAGGAAGTCATCCTGCGGGTGGTCGACAAGTTCCTGATGCAACTCGAGGACCAGTTGCACGAGAAGAAGGTCGACATCACCTTCACCGATGCCCTGCGCAAGCACCTCGCCTCGAAGGGATTCGACCCCGTAATGGGCGCCCGGCCGATGGCCCGCCTGATCCAGGACACGATCCGCCGCGCGCTGGCCGACGAGCTTCTGTTCGGCAAGCTTGTAAGCGGCGGCCGCGTCGACGTCGATGTGGACGACAAGGGCGAGGTCAAGCTGGATTTCCCGCCGAGCGACAACGGCGACAAGCCGCGACGGGAGCCAGCCGAGCCGGTCCTGTCGGAGTGAGCCGTGCTCCCGTGACGGCAGCCTCATAGTCCAAGTCGCCGACTCACGCTGGCGCAAGGTCGTACAGAATCGCCCGCGCATGCGCGGGCCTTTTTTTTTGCCTATGCTTTACCTGTGCGAAGTTCCCTTTACAAGGAGACCAGATGACAACGAGATCGAAGGCGGCCGTCCTGGCCGCCCTGGGTGTGCTTTCGGGTTGGGCGCACGCGCAGGATGCGGACGCGAATGCGCGTGCCGCGCGCTACCTGGCGGCCAACTGCGCGAACTGCCACGGGACGACCGGAAACGCCCAGGGAGCGATGCCGTCGCTCGCGGGTCAGCCGAAGGCGTACATGGTCGACCAGATGAAGGCGTTTCGCGACGGCAAACGCCCCGCGACCATCATGCACCAGCTCGCCAAGGGCTATACCGATCAGCAGGTCGAGCTGATCGCCGATCACTTCTCGCGGCAGAAGCCGGTGCGCTGAGGGGAGCACGATGAACAAGCTGAACTACACGCGCAGGGACGTGCTGAAGGCATTGTCCGCGGGCGCGACGGTCACCACGCTGTCGGCCTGCGCCTCGATGGAGAGCAAGCCGACGATCGGCCGCGTCGTCGTCGTCGGCGCCGGCTACGGCGGGCTCACGGCGGCCAAGTACCTGAGGCTCTGGTCGGAGGGCGCGATCGAGGTGACGCTGGTCGACCCGAACGAGGCCTTCATCTCCTGCCCGATCTCGAACCTGGTAATCGGCGGCAGCAAGTCGATGGCGGACATCACGGTCAGCTTCGCCGGCCTCGACAAGTACGGCGTCAAGCGAGTCCGCGATTCGGTGGCCGCGATCGATGCGGACAAGAAGCAGGTCCGGCTCGCATCGGGCGCAACGCTGCCTTACGACCGCCTCGTGGTCTCGCCCGGCATCGAGTTCATGTACGAACGCCTGCAGGGCTGGTCCGCGGGCGCGGAAGCCACGGTGCTGCACGCGTGGAAGGCCGGCCCGCAGACCGTGGCGCTGCGCAGGCAACTGACCGAAATGAAGGACGGCGGCGTGGTCGTGATGAGCATCCCGCTCGCGCCGTACCGCTGCCCGCCCGGGCCGTATGAGCGCGCGTGCCAGATCGCCTGGTACCTGAAGCAAGCCAAGCCGAGGAGCAAGGTGATCGTGCTCGACGGCAATCCCGACGTGACCTCGAAGAAACCGCTGTTCACGCGCGTCTGGAACGAAGACTACAAGGGCCTCGTCGAGTACCGCGCCGGAGCCCCCGTCACCGAGATCGACCTGAAGGGCAGCACGGTCATCACGGAGCTCGGGGACAAGGTCCGCGGCGACGTCGTCAACTACATCCCGCACCAGCGCGCGGCCAATATCGCCCGGGACGCGGGGCTGATCACGGCGAACAACCGCTGGTGCGAGGTCGACTGGACGACGCTGGAGTCGGTCAAGGTGAAGAACGTGCACGTGCTGGGCGACGCGACCCAGCCGGCGCCTGCGATGCCGAAGTCCGGCCACATGGCGAACCAGCACGGCAAGGCGGCTGCGGCCGCGATCGTCGAACTGATGAGCGGTCGCGCCGCCGTGCCGCCGATGATGGCGAACACCTGCTACAGCTTCGTCGACGACAAGAACGCGGTGCACGTCGCCAGCGTCCACCAATGGGTCCCGCAGAAGAAGACGATGGAGACGGTCGCCGGCTCCGGCGGCATCTCCACGCAGGACCGCGGGTCGTGGGCGCTCGAAGGCGCCTACGCGCAGGGATGGGCGAAGACGATCTGGGCGGACATGCTGGCCTGATCGGGACTGGCTGGCCGGCGCGAACGCGATCAGGCCCGCGGATCAAGGAGTGAGGACGGCGGCGCTTCGGCGCCGCCGTTTTTACTTGCGCCGGGAGTAGTCCGCGATGAGCGACACGAGTTCGGCTTCCCGACCGGCGTAGAAGTGGTCGGTGCCCGCGATGCGCTGCTGCCGTCCGCCGCTCGCGCTCGCGATGCGTTCACGCGCCGGTGCACTCTTCAGCACCGGATCGAGGTCCCTCTCCCCATAGACATCGAGGACGGGGAGGCGCGGCGCCTGCGCGAACCTGGACGAGTAGGGCGCTCCCAGCCCGAGCGCGACCCACGCGCGGAAGCCCGGTGACGGCGTGCCGTCGAAGTAGGCATTCGACATCCGGCTGCCGAGACTGTGCGAGACGAGCACGAGGTCCTGGTAGCCCCTGCTCCTGGCCCAGGCCGCGGCGCTCGCGATGCGTTCGGCCGCGTTCGCGAACAGCGGCTCGTAGTGGTCCGGCGGCGCCTCGCTCGCGAGCACGGGCATCTGGATGGCGAGTGTCGCGAAGCCTTTGTCCGCGAGGTCCATCCGCAGCTTGCCGATGATGCCGTGGTCCGGATGCACGCCGATGCCGTGCACGATCACGAGCAGTGTCGCCTTGGCCGGGTCTGCGTGGCCGGCCGAGGTCAGCAGCCCGAGGAAGGTGCGGCCTCCGGGGCCGGGAATGTCCACCGCGTCGCCCGCGACGAGCCCCGGCACGACCTCCGCACGCCAGCGCGCTTCGCGCTCGAAGTCCTGGGCGTGGGCCTGGCCCGCCGATGCGACGGCAAGGAAGAAGGCGGCGAGGACGACGCGAATCACCGGGTACCGGTCTCCGAGCGTCGGAAGGCGATGGTGCTGGCCTTTTCGGGGAAGCGCCCGACCTTGTCGGCGTAGAAACGTCGCATCAGTTCGAGGTCGCGCGCCTGGTCTCCGCTCATGCGAACGAACTCGGCCACTCCGATCTCGCGGGTGCGGTAGTCGATGTAGGCGAGCGCCACGGGCAGGTCGAGTTTCAGCGCCAGATGGTAGAACCCCGACCGAATGTAGTCCGTGTGACGTCGCGTGCCCTCTGGGGAAAGCCCGAGCCAGAACCATGGCTCCGATCGCATCATTTGCGCGAGTTGTTCGACGGCGCCGCTCGGGCTGTGGCGGTTGACCGGCCGGCCGCCCCAGAGCCGCATCAGCCGGCCGAGCGTCGCACCGGTCGGGCCGCGGAACAAGGTCTCCTTGCCGACCCAGCGGATCGGCAGATCGATCGACCACTTGGCGAGCAGGCCGATGACGAAGTCCCAGTTGGACGTGTGCGGATAGACGATCGCCACGCCCTTCGGTCCCGGTAGGCCGTCGAACCGGACATGCCAGCCGAACAGCGCGAGCAGGCGCCGCGCGAACGCCGCCAGCCACGGATGCCCACCCGCGGGCGGCGGATAGAGCGTCATGTTCAGTGCGTGCCGGTGCTGCCGAAGCCGTCGGCGCCGCGCTCCGAAGCCTCGAAATCGTCGACGACTTCGAACCGGGCCTGCACGACGGGAACGATGACGAGCTGCGCGATGCGCTCGAGCGGGTTGAGGGTGAACGCCGTCCGCCCGCGATTCCACGTCGACACCATCAGTTCGCCCTGGTAGTCCGAGTCGATCAGGCCGACGAGGTTGCCGAGCACGATGCCGTGCTTGTGGCCGAGGCCCGAGCGGGGAAGGATCAGCGCCGCGTAGCCCGGGTCAGCCAGGTGAATCGCCATGCCGGTCTTGACGAGGTGCGTCGTGCCGGGCTCGATCACCAGCGGCGCTTCGACGCATGCACGCAGGTCGAGCCCCGCGGCGCCTGGAGTGGCATAGGCGGGCATCATCGAGCGGAGCCGCTCGTCGAGGATGCGAACGTCGATTCTCATTCGCCGTCCTTCGGTTCCAGCATGTCAGCGCCGGGCCAGGCGGGTGGCGATCTCGGCGATCAGCCGCCGCGCCTGCGCCAGCTTGTCCGCGTGCGGCAACGGGGTGATGCCGGCGGCGTCGACGACGACGACCTCCGAGCCTTCCGCGCCGAACGCGTCCTGCGCGCGGTTGCCGATCACCATTGCCACCTTCTTCGAAGCGAGCTTGCGTTTCGCATTCTCGACGACGTCTTCGGTCTCCGCGGCGAAGCCCACGCAGAAGGGCGGATCGGGCAGCGCAGCGACCTCTGCGAGGATGTCGGCGTTGCGGTCGAACTGAAGGGAAGGCGCAGTCGCCTGCTCGTCCTTTTTGATCTTGCGATGGCTGGGATTCGCGACCCGCCAGTCGGCGACCGCGGCCACGCCGATGAAGACGTCGGCCGGCAGCGCGCCAAGCACCGCCTTGTGCATCTCGGCGGCGCTGATCGTGTCAATGCGCTGCACGCCGCGCGGAGTGGCCAGCGAGGTAGGGCCAGCGACGAGCACGACGTCGGCACCCGCATCCCGCGCCGCGCGCGCCAGCGCGAAACCCGTCTTGCCCGACGACAGGTTCGTGATGCCGCGGACCGGATCGATCGCCTCGAAGGTCGGCCCGGCGGTCAGCAGCACCCGCCTGCCCGCGAGCAACTTCGGCTGGAAGTGGGCGATGATGTCCTCGAGCAGTTCGGCGGGCTCCAGCATCCGGCCGTAACCCGTCTCGCCGCAGGCCTGCACGCCGGGCGCCGGGCCCAGCACCGCAATGCCGTCGGCCCTCAGTTGCGCCGCGTTGCGCCGTGTCGCCGGGTTCTCCCACATCTCGACGTTCATCGCCGGCGCGATCAGGAGCGCCGTGCGCGTGCGATCCCGTGCCAGCGCGAGCGTGGTCAGCAGGTCGTCGGCCAGTCCGTGCGCGACCTTGGCCATGAAGTGCGCGGTCGCCGGCGCGACGAGGATTGCGTCGGCCGTGCGCGTGAGCGCGATGTGCGGCATCGCGTTGTCGACGCCTGTCGCGTCCCATTGGTCGGTCGCCACCGGCCGGCCGCTCAGCGCCTGCATCGTCGTCGTCGTGACGAATCGCTGCGCGCCGTCGGTCATCACCACCTGGACGGTCGCGCCCGCGTCCTGCAGCCGGCGCACCAGCTCGCAGACCTTGTAGGCGGCGATTCCGCCGGTCATGCCGACCACGAGGTGCTTGCCGGAGAGTTCCATGGCGCTATTTTGCTCTACGAACCCGCAACAGTTCATCGACCACGAGAAGGATCGCTCCGCCGACGATCGCACTGTCGGCCACGTTGAAAGCCGGCCAGTGCCAGCCGCCGACGTGAAAATCGAGGAAGTCGATCACGTGGCCGTAGGCCAGGCGGTCGATCACGTTGCCGATCGCGCCGCCGAGGATCATCGTCAGCGCAAGGGCAAACAGCTTCTGGCCGCCGTGGCGGGCGAGCAGGTAGAGGATGAACAGCGACGCCCCGATGCCGACCGCGGTGAGGAAGTGCTTCTGCCAGCCGGACGCCGACGCAAGGAACGAGAACGCCGCGCCCTTGTTGTAGGTGAGCACCAGGTTGAAGAAGCTCGTGACCGGCTCGACGTCGCCGTAGTCGAACGTGCGCTCGATGGCCAGCTTCGTCAGCTGGTCGACCAGCACGATCAAGGACGCCAGTGCGACCCAGGGCAGCATGCGTCGCCACGTACCGGCTGCACCATCCATCAGGCCACCGTCCGCGGTTCTCCCGCCCCGAACAGGTTCGACACGCACCGCCCGCAGAGCGTGGGATGCTCCCGCTCGACGCCGACGTCGTCCCGCCAGTGCCAGCAGCGCTCGCACTTGGCCGCGCCCGACGGCGTGACGACGACCGCCTCCTCCGCTTCGGACGCGACCGGCGTCACCCGGGCCTGCGATGTGATCAGGACGAATCGAAGATCGTTCCCGAGCGACTGCAGCAGCGCGGCCTTTGCGCCGGCCGCGCGCAGCTCGACCTCGGCCTGCAGCGACGAGCCGATCGATCCTTTTTCGCGGAGTTCCTCGAGGCGCTTCTGCACCTCGGCCCGGATGGCGCGCAGCGTGGTCCAGCGTTCGACCAGCGCGACTTCGTCCGGCACTGCCGGCAGCGCCGCGTAGGTCTCCGTGAAGATCGTTCCGCCCGTGCGCGCCTTGAGCACCTTCCACGCTTCCTCGGCGGTGAACGACAGCAGGGGGGCCATCAGCTTCAGCAGCGCTTCGGTGATGAGATAGAGCGCCGACTGCGCCGAGCGCCGCGCCTTCGAGTGCGGTTGCGTCGTGTACAGGCGATCCTTGAGGATGTCGAGCCAGAATGCCCCGAGGTCTTCCGACGCGAAGGTCTGCAGGCGAGCGACGATCGGGTGGTACTCGTAACGGTCGTAGTCGGCCAGCGACTTCGCCGACACCTGCCGCATCATCGCCAGCGCGTAGCGGTCGATCTCAAGCCACTCGTCGACCGGAAGCATGTCCCGCGCAGCATCGAAATCGCTGATGTTCGCGAGCAGGAAGCGCAGCGTGTTGCGCAGGCGGCGGTAGCCCTCGACGACGCGCTTGAGGATCTCGTCGGACAGCGACAGCTCGCCCGAGTAGTCCGTGCTCGTCACCCACAGTCGGATGATCTCGGCGCCGAGCGTGTCGGCCACCTTCTGCGGCGCGATCACGTTGCCGAGCGACTTGCTCATCTTGCGGCCCTGGCCGTCGACGACGAAGCCGTGCGTCAGCAGCGACCTGTACGGAGGAACGCCGTTCATCATGCAGGACGTGAGCAGCGAGGAGTGGAACCAGCCGCGGTGCTGGTCCGAGCCCTCGAGGTACATCTCGGCAGGAAAGTGCGACTCGGCGGCGTGCGAGCCTCGGAGCACGGTCTCGTGCGTGGTGCCGGAGTCGAACCAGACGTCGAGCGTGTCCTTGTTCTTCACGTAGTGTTCGGCCTCGGCGCCGAGCAGCTCGCGCGGGTCGAGGTCCTGCCACGCCTCGATGCCGCCGCGCTCGACGCGCTTCGCCACTTCCTCCAGGAGTTCAAGCGTGCGCGGGTGCAGCTCGCCGGTCTTCCGGTGCACGAAGAACGCCATCGGCGTGCCCCACTGGCGTTGGCGCGAAAGCGTCCAGTCGGGACGGTTCGCGATCATGCCCTGCAGGCGGGCCTTGCCCCACGATGGGTAGAAGTCGGTGGCGTCGATGCCGGCGAGCGCGAGTTCACGCAGCGTCTTGCCGCCGTCCGCAGGCCTCATGTCCATCCCGGCGAACCACTGCGACGTCGCCCGGTAGATGACCGGCGTGCGGTGCCGCCAGCAGTGCATGTAACTGTGCGGGAACTTCTCGACGTGCAGCAGGGCGCCGTGCTCCCTGATGACGTCGACGATCTTCGGATTGGCATCCCAGATCTTCATCCCGCCGAAGAAGGGCAGCGACTCCGAATACGTGCCGTCGCCCTGCACGGGGTTCAGGATCTGCTCGTCCGTCATCCCGTGCGCCTTGCACGAAATGAAGTCCTCGACGCCATAGGCGGGCGACGAGTGGACGATGCCGGTGCCGGTGTCGAGCGTCACGTAGTCGCCGAGGTAGACCGGCGCGTCGCGGTCGTAGAACGGGTGGCGGAAGCGCAGCAGCGCCAGCTTCTCGCCGCGGGTCTGCGCGAGCGTGGCGCCGGCGAGCTTGTAGGTAGTGAGGCACGCATCCCTGCGCTCGGTGGCGAGCACGAGCAGTCCGCGTTCGGTGTCGACGAGGTCGTAGCTGAACTCCGGATGGATGTTCAGCGCCTGGTTGGCGGGAATCGTCCAGGGCGTCGTCGTCCAGATGACCGCGGCGACCGGTTTCGGCGGCAGCGCCGCGAGGCCGAAGGCTTCCGCCAGCTTCGGCCGATCGTCGTCGCGCAGCGGGAAGGCGACGTCGATCGCCAGGTCGACCTTGTCCTGGTACTCGACCTCCGCCTCGGCCAGCGCCGAGCCGCAGTCGAAGCACCAGTTCACCGGCTTGAGCCCGCGGAAGACGAAGCCCTTGGCGATGATCTTCGCCAGGGCGCGGATCTCGTCGGCCTCGTTGCGGAAGTTCATCGTCGCGTACGGGCGGTCCCATTCGCCCAGGACGCCGAGACGCTTGAAGTCCTTCTTCTGGCGCTCGATTTGCTCGGTGGCCCACGCGCGCGACTTCGCGATCACCTCGCGCGCCGGCAGGTGCTTGCCGTGCTTCTTCTCGATCTGGATCTCGATCGGCATGCCGTGGCAGTCCCAGCCCGGGACGTACTGCGCGTCGAAGCCGGCCATCTGGCGGCTCTTGACGACGACGTCCTTCAGGATCTTGTTGACGGCATGGCCGATGTGGATGTCGTTGTTCGCGTACGGCGGGCCGTCGTGCAGGATCCACTTACGGCGCCCCACGGAGGCGGCCCGGATCTGCTGGTAGATGCCCTGTTCGTCCCAATCCCTGATCCACTGCGGCTCGCGCTTCGCGAGATCGCCCCGCATCGGGAACGGCGTGTCCGGGAGGTTCAGCGGGTACTTCCGCGTCGCCGGATCAGCGGCGGGTTTCTTGGAGGCTTCGGTTTTCTTGGTTTCGTCGGGCATGGGAACTCGGCCCCCTCGGGCTCTTCGAGTTGATCGGTGGAAAACGGGTCATGCGGGTGCGCCGGACAGGATCGCCCGCGCCCGCTCTGCATCGCGACGGATCGCGGCGGCCAGCGCATCGAGCGTCTCGTACTTCTGTTCCTCGCGCAGCTTCTGCACGAACTCGACGCGCACGAGCGCGCCGTAGATCTCCCGCGAGAAGTCGAACAGATGAACCTCGAGCAGCCAGCGGCCCTGGTCGTCGACGGTGGGCCGCAGGCCGATGCTCGCCACGCCGGGCACCGGGTGCGGACCGATTCCGTGCACGTTGACGGCGAAGATGCCGTGCACCGCCGGGTGTGCATGGGCAATGCGCAGATTCAGCGTCGGGAAGCCCATCGAGCGGCCGAGCTTGCGACCGTGCAGGACGCGCCCGCTGATCGAGTAGGGACGCCCGAGCAGAAGTTCCGCGCGCATGAGGTCGCCCGCGGCGAGCGCGGCGCGAACGCCCGTGCTGGAAATTCGCTCGCCGCCGTCGCCGAAGGTCGGCATCTGCTCGAGTTCGAAGCGACCCCGCCCGGAGTACTGCTGGAGCAGGGCGTTGTCTCCGGCGCGCCGGGCGCCGAATCGGAAGTCGTCGCCTACCAGCAACCAGCGAACGTCGCAGCCGTCGAGGAGGATGCGCTCGACGAACTCGGTTGCGCCAAGTTGCGCGAAGCGCCGGTTGAAGTGCTGGATGAAGACGCGGTCGAGGCCGGCCGCGCGCAGCGCCTCGAGCTTGTCGCGCAGGTTGGAAATGCGCATCGGGGCGGCCTGCGGCGCGAAGAACTCGCGCGGGTGCGGCTCGAACGTCATGACCGCCGACGCCAGTCCGCGTGCCCTGGCGGCCGACGTCACGCGGGCGAGCAGCGCCTGGTGTCCCCGGTGGACGCCGTCGAAGTTGCCGACGGTGAGTGCGCAGGGAACACGCTGGGAGAGCCGCGGAGTGCCGCGGAAGATCTGCATCGACGGTTGGACAGGCGCCGGAAAGCGGAGCGCGAATTATACGGGCCGCCTTTCGCTCTTCCTTGATTTTCAATCGCTTACGCCATCGTCGACGGCTCGCTCGGTACAATCGGCGTGAATGACAATCAAGAACATCGTCGTCCTGATCTCGGGGCGGGGGACCAATCTCGGGGCGATCCTCAAGGCCGCCACCGAAGAAGGCTGGAGCGAGCGGCCGGGCGCGCGGGTGGCGGCCGTGATCAGCAACCGCGCCGATGCGGCGGGCCTGGAGGTCGCCCGCGCGGCAGGCATTCCGTGGCACGTCGTTTCCCACGCCGAGTACGGGTCGCGGGAAGCGTTCGAAGAGGCCCTCGCGCGCGCCATTGACGCCCATGCCCCGGCGCTGGTCGTGCTCGCGGGATTCATGCGGGTGCTGACGCCGGGCTTCGTTCGTCGGTACCAAGGGCGTCTCGTGAACATCCATCCGTCGCTGCTGCCGCTGTTTCCCGGCCTGCGGACACACCGCCAGGCGCTGGCCGCCGGCGTGCGCATCCACGGAGCGACGGTGCATTTCGTCTCGGACGAAGTCGACGGCGGGGCCATCATCGCGCAGGCCGCGGTCCCGGTTCAGCCGGGCGACGACGAGGCGACGCTGTCGGAGAGAGTCCTCGCGGAGGAGCACACGATCCTTCCTCGAGCCGTTCGACTGGTGCTCGAGGGCCGCGTGCGCTTCGATCGCGAGCGGGTCGTGCTGGACGGCGTCGGGCCGAACCAGCTCTCGCGGCTGGCGCCATGAGCGCGCACGGCCGCTCCGAAGCGCTCATCCCGAGCGCGCAGCGCGACGGTAGTCCCTTGAGCGCGCACGGCCGCTCCGAAGCGCTCATCCCGAGCGCGCAGCGCGACGGTAGTCCCTTGAGCGCGCACGGCCGCTCCGAAGCGCTCATCCCCGAGCGCGCAGCGCGGAGGGAAGTCCAGTGAGCGCGCGACGGCCCACCCGCGCGACAGGCGCCAAGTCGCGCAGCGCGCGCGCGTTCTCCGGTGGTGCACGGTCGCACGGGTCGCGCGCCGAATCGCCGCGGCCCGGCCGGTCGGGCAGGCCGTCACGGGCCGCCGAGAACAGCGGCCCGCTCCCGAAGGTGACCGCACTCGTGGTCGACAGCGTCGCGGAAGCGCTGGCGACGATCCTGCGTTTCGACGGCCCGGCGGACGTGCTGATGTCCAGGTTCTTCCGGCACCACCACGAACTCGGAATGCGCGACCGCGGGCAGATCGCCGAAGCGATCTTCCACGCACTCCGCCGCTACGCCACGCTCGGCTGGCTCCTGCAGCCGGCGCACCCGGCGCGCGCACCGCGTTTTGCCGCGCTGGTCACGCTGGCGCAGCAGCATGGCCTCGACGCGCTCGATCCGCGTGCGCTGCGCGGCGACCTGAAGGCGGTGACGCACGCGCTGGCCGTCGATATGTCGAGCGCGCCTGCCTCGGTGAGGGCGGAACTGCCGCACTGGCTCTTCGCGGCGATCGACCGGCAGTATCCGGACGCGACGGAACTGGTCGAGGCCATCAAGGATGGAGCCCCGCTCGACCTGCGCGTGAACTCGATCAAGGCCGGGCGCGACGAGGTGCTCGAGGAACTGCGCGGGCACCACGTGGCGATCGAGCCGTCGCGCTACTCGCCCGACGGTCTGCGGCTCGCGGACAAGCCCGGGCTGATGCACTGGCCGGCCTATCGCGAGGGCCGCATCGAGGTCCAGGACGAGGGCAGCCAGCTCATCGCGCGACTGGTCCAGCCGAAGCGTGGCGAGATGGTGGTCGATTTCTGCGCGGGCGCCGGGGGCAAGACGCTCGCGCTCGGCGCACTGATGCGCTCGTCGGGTCGGCTCTACGCGTTCGACATCAACGAAAAGCGGCTCGCGAGCATGGGGCCGCGCCTGAAGCGCAGCGGGCTGTCGAACGTCCATCCCGTCGCGATCCGCAACGAGTCGGACGTGCGGGTGAAACGCCTGAACGGGAAGTGCGACCGGGTGCTCGTCGATGCGCCGTGTTCAGGCAGCGGCACGCTGCGACGGAACCCGGACCTCAAGTGGCGGTTCTCGGAAGCCGAGCTGGCACGCGTCAACGAAGTGCAGCACGCCGTCCTGCGGGCCGCCGCGCGCCTGGTCAAGCCGGGCGGGCGCGTCGTCTATGCGACCTGCTCGCTGCTGGCGCGCGAGAACCAGGACGTGGTCGAGGCGTTCCTTGCGCAGCATCCCGACTTCCACGCCGTGCCGGCGGCGACCGTGCTGCGGGCGCAGAAGATCGACGTCGACCACATGGCGCGGTTCGCGCCGTACTTCGTCATGCTGCCGCACCTGCACGCCACCGATGGGTTTTTCGCGGCGGTCCTGGAGCGCGTTCGATGAGCCGACCGACCCCGCTGCTCGACGAGATCCTGCACATCGTGCAGGTGGAACTGCTGCGGCCGCAGCACCTCTGGCAGCTCGTGGTGATCGGCGGCGCGCTTGCCGGGGCCTGGTTCGCCACGCGCTGGGTGCAGCGGTGGGTGGGCGCGCGCCTGCAGGCGCAGGTGCGGCAGCCGGCCGGCCGCGTCGACCTGCTCCGGTTCTCGGTCGATGGTTTCCGACGCCTCGCCTTCCCGGTGTCTGCAATGGCGCTGCTGATCGCCGGCGGCCTGGGCCTCAGCGCTGCAGGCCTGGTGCTGAGGACCGGCGACGTACAGTTCCTGCGGCTCGCGCTGACGCTGCTCGCGGCGATGGCCGCGATCCGGCTGCTCGTCTATGTGCTGCGGCGCTCGTTCCCGCGCTCGAGTTGGATCGGCTCCTTCGAACGCGTCATCGCTCTCGTGATCTGGGTGATCGTGGCATTGCACCTCACCGGCCTGCTGACCGACCTGGTCGATGCGCTCGAAGCCATCGCCATCCCGATCGGCAGGCAGCGGCTGACGCTGTGGGACCTGCTCGTCGGGACCGTCTCGGTGGTCCTGACGCTGCTCGCAGCGCTTTGGGTCGGCTCGGTCATCGAGGCCCGGCTGATGGCGGCCAAGGGACTCACGGCCAACTCGCGCGTCGTGCTCTCGCGCGTCCTGAAGGCGGTGCTCGCGCTGATCTCCGTCCTGGTTGCCCTGTCGCTGGTCGGCATCGACCTGACTGTGCTGTCGGTGTTCGGCGGCGCGCTCGGCGTCGGCCTCGGACTTGGCCTGCAGCGGATCGCGAGCAACTACGTCAGCGGTTTCATCATCCTGCTCGACCGCAGCCTGACGATCGGCGACATGATCACCGTCGACAAGTTCTACGGCGCGGTCTCGCAGATCAACACGCGCTACACCGTCATCAAGGCGCTGGATGGCACCGAGACGATCGTGCCGAACGAGATGCTCGTCGCCTCGCCGGTGATCAACCACTCCTACACGGACCGCAAGGTGCGCGTCGTGGTCAAGGTCGCGGTGGCCTACGCGTCGGACGTCGACCGCGCCCTCGAAGTCCTTGTGCAGGCCGCGCAGGCCCAGCCCCGGGTGCTCGCCGATCCGGCTCCGGCCGCTTTCATCACGGGGTTCGGGGCGGACGGCATCGATCTCGAGGTCGGGTTCTGGGTTTCCGATCCGGAAGAGGGGACGCTTGGGGTGCGGTCCGCCATCTCGCGACTGCTGCTGCAGCGATTCAAGGACGAGAACATCGAGATCCCGTTCCCGCAGCGCGACATCCGGATCAGAGAAGTTCCTCTGGAACTCGGCATGGGCAGGGGCCGTCCTATGGACGCAGCTTGATCCCGCCCGTCGCTTGATCGCGCTCAATTCCGGCTAATTCGGCGCCCCGGCGGAACGCGGGTGCGTACAATCGAGGCTACGTTTTGGCTCGCGGCCCCTGAACCGCCGCTGGCGCTTCTCGCTTGAATCCGTTTTCGGCCCGGTTGGGCCTGCCGCCCGGAACGGGCGGTTTCTCAAGGAACCCCATGCATCTGATCGATTTCCTCGATGGCGGACTGCTGGACCTGTCCTGGTGGCAGGTCATTGTCGCGATGTTGCTGATGACGCACGTGACGATCGCCGCCGTCACCATCTTCCTGCATCGCAGCCAGGCCCACCGGGCGCTGGATCTGCACCCCGCCGTTGCGCTGTTCTTCCGCTCCTGGCTGTGGCTCACGACCGGCATGCAGACCAAGGATTGGGTCGCGATCCACCGGAAGCATCACGCGAAGTGCGAGACGCCCGAGGACCCGCATAGCCCGCAGACGCGCGGACTGAAAACCGTTCTGTGGAGCGGTGCCGAGCTCTACACGGCCGAGGCGCAGAACGTCGAGACGCTGGCGCGCTACGGTCATGGCACGCCCGACGACTGGTTCGAGCGCAACGTCTTTTCGCGTTTCGTGTGGCAGGGCTGCGGCCTGATGCTCGTCGCGAACCTGATTCTGTTCGGGGCGGCGGGTCTCGCCGTCTGGGCGATCCAGATGATCTGGATCCCCTTCCATGCCGCGGGCATCATCAACGGGATCGGCCACTACTGGGGCTATCGCAACTACGACGCACCGGATGCGAGCACCAACATTTCGCCGTGGGGAATCTGGATCGGGGGCGAAGAGCTTCACAACAACCACCACACATATCCGACCTCCGCCAAGCTGTCGAACAAGTGGTACGAGTTCGACATCGGATGGCTCTACATCCGCATGCTGGAGACAGTCGGCCTGGCAAAGGTGCTGCGCGTCGCGCCCAAGGCGACGGTGGCCGAGCCCAAGGGCACGGTGGACGCCGAGACGCTGCAGGCCCTGATCGCCAACCGTTACGACATCCTCGCCAGGTACGCGGGCTCGCTGAAGCAGGCGCTGCGCGACGAACTGCAGAAGATGAACACCGACGACCGTGCGCGCTTCGCCCGCCTGAAGCGCTGGCTGCGCAAGGGTGACGTCACGCAATTGCCGGCAGAGGAGCAGCGGTCACTGTCCGAGTTGATGGCGCAGAGCCGCGCGATGAAGACGCTGGTCGAGATGCGCATCGACTTGCTGGCGACCTGGAACAAGTCGTCGGCGTCGCGGGAGCAGATGCTGGCGCACCTGCAGGATTGGGTGGCGCGCGCGGAGGCGAGCGGCATCAGGGCGCTGCAGGACGCCGCGCTGCGTATCCGGAGTTACCGTCAGGCCGCTGCCTGAGCGGATGGCGCACCAGCAAAAAAGCCCGGCAGTGCCGGGCTTTTTTGCTGGTGCGGAAGCTCGAGGCTCTTACTTGAGCTTCGTTTCCTTGTAGGCGACGTGCTTGCGCGCCACCGGATCGAACTTGGAAAACGACAGCTTGTCCGGGGTGGTCTTCTTGTTCTTCGTCGTCGTGTAGAAGTGGCCGGTGCCGGCCGTCGACTCGAGCTTGATCTTCTCGCGGGCGCCTTTTGCCATGGCTAGCTCCTATGTCCTCAGATTTCGCCGCGGGCGCGCAGATCGGCCAGCACGGAGTCGATGCCGTTCTTGTCGATCGTGCGCAGCGCGGCGTTGGTCAGGCGCAGGCGCACCCAACGGTTCTCGCTTTCAACCCAGAAACGGCGGTACTGCAGGTTCGGCAGGAACCGGCGCTTGGTCCTGTTGTTCGCGTGCGAGACGTTGTTGCCGGAGATCGGCCTCTTGCCAGTGACTTGACACACGCGTGCCATGACTAACTCCTTGATTCCGCTCTGAGTGGTGGCGTCGGGGGCGCTTGTTAACGAGGGCCGCAGACCAACGCTGCGGCGCGCCAGACGACGCAAAGCCGTGAATTATAAGCGGAATCGGGTTTGCCCGACAAGCGCGGCGAGCGGGCCCTCCAGATGCGCGCATTGGGGGGCTACACAAGTCCACGCTCGGCAAACGACACGGTGGCGTTGCCGGCGACGATCAAGTGGTCGAGCACCCGCACGTCGACCAGCGCCAGCGACTGCTTGAGGCTGGCGGTCAGCAGTTCATCGGCCCGGCTCGGTTCGGCGACGCCGGACGGATGGTTGTGCGCGAGAATCAGCGCCGCGGCGTTGTGCTTCAGGGCGTGCTTCACGACTTCGCGCGGGTAGACGCTGGTCTGGGTCAGCGTGCCGCGGAACAGTTCCTCGGCCGTCAGCAGCCGGTTCTGCGCATCGAGGTACAAGGCCACGAAGACCTCGTGCTCCAGGTGGCCGAGCCACAGCCGCAGGTACTGCCGCACCTTGTCCGGCGAGTTGAGCAGGGTGTCGCGTCGCACGTCCTCCTTCAGCGCGCGGCGGGCGAGTTCCACGACAGCCTGCAGCAGCGCGTACCGGGCCGGTCCGAGGCCGGGAACCTCGGCGTAGCGATCGGGGGTTGCGCGGAGCAGGGCGTTCAGTCCGCCGAAGTGGGCGAGGGCCGTCCTTCCCACGTCGATCGCGCTGCGGCCCGCGCTGCCGGTTCCCAGGAACACCGCGAGCAGCTCGGCGTCGGACAGCACGCCCGCGCCGTGCGCCAGCAGTCGTTCGCGCGGCCGTTCCCCCTCGGGCCAGTCCTTAATCGCCATCGCGCGTGCGTCGACTAAAATCGCCGTCCATGGTTGCCACCTCCCGCGTCGCCGCCGGTTCCCACGTGACGCTTCACTATCGTATTGCCGTGCGGCTGGATGGCAACGAACACGAAGTAGTGAGTACCTTCGACGCCCGTCCGGCGACCGTGCAGGTGGGTGCAGGGCAGTTCTCGGAAGCCCTCGAACAGCGGTTGATCGGGCTCGACGAAGGGCGGGAAGCGAGTTTCGACCTCGCGGCCGGCGAGGCGTTCGGCCACCGCGCCGCCGACCTGGTGCAGACGCTGACTCGCGCGACGTTCGATGCGAATGCCGACCCCGGTACCGAGTACGTGCCGGGCGATGTGGTCGAGTTCAACGCGCCGGACGGCCTGCGGTTCTCCGGCGTTCTCAAGCAGCATGGCGACGACCGGGTCATCGTCGACTTCAACCACCCGCTTGCCGGACTGCCGGTGCGGTTCACCGTACGCGTGATAGGAGTGCTGTAGGCATGGAAGTGCTGCTGGCCCAACCGCGCGGGTTCTGCGCCGGGGTCGATCGCGCGATCGAGATCGTCGAGCGGGCGCTCGCAATCCACGGCGCGCCCGTCCACGTGCGGCACGAGATCGTGCACAACCGGTATGTCGTCGACGAATTGCGCGCCAAGGGCGCGGTCTTCGTCGACGAACTCGACGAAGTTCCCGCCGGCGGCATCGTCATCTTCTCGGCCCACGGGGTCCCCAAGGCCGTGCAGGCGGATGCGGCGGCGCGCGGGCTGCGTGTGTTCGACGCCACGTGTCCGCTGGTCACCAAGGTCCACATCGAAGTGGCCAAGATGCGAGCGGCCGGACGCGAGATCGTGATGATCGGTCACGAGGGCCATCCGGAAGTCGAGGGTACGATGGGTCAGGCCGAGGGCGGCATGTATCTCGTCGAGACGGTCGGCGATGTCGAGAGACTGCAGGTGCGCGATCCGGACGCGCTCGCCTACGTGACGCAGACGACGCTTTCGCTCGATGACGCAGCCGAGGTGATCGCCGCGCTGAAGCGGCGCTTCCCGACGATTGCCGAGCCGAAGAAGGCCGATATCTGCTACGCCACCCAGAACCGGCAGGATGCCGTCAAGTTCATGGCACCTCAGGTCGATGTGGTGATCGTGGTGGGTAGCGTGAACAGTTCGAACTCCAACCGGCTGCGCGAGGTGGCGGAGCGATTCGGCGTGCCGGCGCATCTGGTGGATGGCGCGGACAACATCGATCCGTCCTGGGTGCAGGGCCGGCAGCGGATCGGCGTGACGGCCGGCGCGTCGGCGCCCGAGGTGCTGGTCGACGCCGTCGTGAGCCGGCTGCGCGCACTCGGTGCGGGCAGCGTCCGTCCGTTGACCGGCGTGCAGGAAAGCGTGGTGTTTCCGTTGCCCAAGGGACTCGGCAAGGTGGCGGCGTGATCGCATCCCCGGTGCGAGGCCTGCGGTGGCTGGTCTTCGGGCTGGCCGTTTTGGCCGGCTCGGCCGGCGCCCAGGTGGTGGTCGAAGGCGCGCGCTACGAGTCGAACATCGAGCTGGGTGGCCAACCGCTCCTGCTCAACGGGGTCGGCGTGCGCAAGCGCCTGGTGTTCGACATCTATGTCGGCGGCCTGTACGTCTCCAAGCGGGCCGCCCGCACCGAGGAACTGGTGAGCCAGCCCGGGCCGAAGCGGGTGGCGCTGCGGTTCCTGCGGGACGTCGAGGGCGAACTGTTCGTGAACTCGCTGCACGTTGGGCTCAAGGCGAATCACACCGACGCCGAACTGGCCCGCTGGCAGAAGCAGGTCGACACGCTGACGACGACGATCAAGACGATCGCGCTGGCCCGTCGCGGCGACACCGTCTACTTCGACTACACGCCGCAGGACGGCACCCGGGTCAGCGTCAACGGTGTCACCCGCGGGCCGTTGATTCCCGGAGACGACTTCTACGCGGCAGTGCTGCGTGTCTGGCTGGGCGAGACGCCGGCCGACGCGGGGCTGAAGAAGGGCATGCTCGGCGGTTGACGCCGTCGGTTCAAGTGCAGGCGGAAGCACCAAAACAGGAGACGCAAATGACAAGGTGGCTGACTTCGATCGTGTTGGCAACGGGACTGCTGGCGATCGGCCAGGCGCAGGCCCAGCAGGCGGTGGAGATGGAGGGGCAGAAGTTCGAGCCGACGGCTGCCGTGGGCGGGCAGGACCTGAGCCTGAACGGAGTCGGGCTGCGCAAGCGGGCGATCTTCAAGGTCTACGTCGCCGGCCTCTATGCGGGGCAGAAAAGCACGAACGCCGCCGCGATCGTCAACGACAAGGGCCCGCGCCGTGTGTCGCTGCGCATGCTGCGCGACGTCGAGGCACAGAGCTTCATCGACTCGTTCAACGAGGGATTGAAGAACAACACGCCGGAAGCGCAACTCAACGCGATGAAGCCCCAGGTCGACGCGCTGGTGGCCACCCTGAAGTCCATCGGCGAAGCGAAGAAGGGCGACGTCATCAACTTCGACTTCACCCCGGACGGCGGCACGCGCATCACGCTCAACGGCCAGGCCAAGGGCAACCCGATCCCCGGGGCCGATTTCTTCGCCGCCGTGCTGCGCATCTGGCTGGGTGACAAGCCGGCCGACGAGACGCTGAAGAAGGGCATGCTCGGCGCGTGACGCGCGGCAGCGCCCGGGGCAGGTAGTGGTCGCGGACTTCGACGCGGTGCTGTTACTGCCCTGTGCGGCGGTCGGCATTCGCGTGAGTGGAGCCGCGATCGAGGAGATCGTCTTTCTGCCTCTCGAGACCCCGGGCCGCCCGCCGTCGAACGACACCGCGGCTCGGGCTTGCGACCAGATCCGGGCGTACGCCGACGATCCGGCGCGCCCGATCGAACTGCCGCTCGCGGTCGAGGGCAGCGAGTTCCAGCGGCGTGTCTGGGCCGCCATCGCGCGGATTCCGCCAGGCGCCACCCGGACCTACGGTGATCTAGCCGTAGAACTCGGCAGCACGGCGCGCGCGGTCGGGCAGGCGTGCGGCGACAACCGGTTGCCACTTGCGATTCCGTGCCATCGCATCGTGGCGGCCCGTGGCATCGGCGGCTTCGCGCATCGCACCGACCGCACGATGCTGGACGTGAAGCGCTGGCTGCTGGCGCACGAGAGCCGGCCGGTGTTTGCGCTGACGTCGTGACCGCGCCGCGCGGCCGGTCGGGCAGGACGAAGAGGGCAGCGAGACCAATGCCCGCGCCGCCGTCGGCGGATCCGCTGATCGATCGTTTCATCGACGCGGTGTGGCTGGAGGACGGGCTCGCGCGCAATACCCTCGTGGCCTACCGGCGCGACCTCGACGCCCTCGGGGCCTGGCTCGGCGAACGTGGATCCTCGATCGCCCTGGGAGGTGAGCCGGAACTGGCGGCGTACTTCGCCGCGGAGCACGAGAGCACCCGGGCCACCACGGCCAACCGGCGCCTGGCGGTGCTGCGCCGCTTCTACCGCTGGGCCGTTCGCGAAGGGATCGTGGCGCTCGATCCGACACTGCGACTGAAGGGCGCGAAGGTTCCGCCTCGCTTCCCGAAGACGTTGACCGAGGCGCAGGTCGAGGCGCTGCTGGCAGCGCCCGACGTCGACACGCCGCTCGGGCTGCGCGATCGCGCCATGCTCGAACTCCTCTATGCGACCGGCCTGCGTGTGTCCGAACTGGTCGCGTTGACGATGCTGAACCTCTCATTGCAGGAAGGTCTCGTGCGCGTGATCGGCAAGGGGTCGAAGGAGCGCATCGTTCCCCTCGGTGAGGAAGCGCGCCGCTGGATCGAGCGCTACCTGAAGGAGGGCCGGCCGGCCCTCCTCGCCGGCCGCGTTGCCGATGCGACCTTCGTGACGCAGCGCGCCGCCGGCATGACGCGGCAGATGTTCTGGGTCCTGATCAAGCGCCATGCGTCACGGGCCTGCATCGAAGCGCCGCTGAGCCCGCACGGGCTGCGCCACGCGTTCGCGACGCACCTGCTGAACCATGGGGCCGACCTGAGGGTGGTGCAGCTCCTGCTCGGCCATGCAGACATCTCGACGACGCAGATCTACACCCATGTGGCGCGCGCGCGCCTGAAGTCGTTGCACGCGCAGCATCACCCGCGCGGCTAAACTCGCGCGCCATGTCGAAGTCCAGGCACGTCTCCGAGACACCCGCGACGCAGCTGCTGCGCGAGAACGGCATCCGGTTCACCGAGCACGTGTACGAGTACGTCGAGCACGGCGGCACCGCGGTGTCCGCGCAGTCGCTCGGCGTGGACGAGCACAGCGTCGTGAAGACGCTCGTGATGGAGGACGAGAAGGCCGCCCCGCTGGTCGTTCTGATGCACGGCGACTGCACGGTCTCGACGAAGAACCTTGCGCGGCAGATCGGCCGCAAGAAGGTCGAGCCCTGCGCGCCGGACGTGGCCCAGCGGCACTCGGGCTACCTGGTCGGCGGGACATCGCCATTCGGGACGCGCAAGCGGATGCCGGTGTTCGTCGAGCGAACGATCCTCGATCTGCCGCAGATCTACATCAACGGCGGCCGCCGCGGTTACCTTGTCGGAATCGCGCCATCCGTTCTTTCGGCGCTCGTGCAGGCAACAGCGGTCGACTGCGCACTGAAGGAGTAGAACCCATGGAGTTCCTCGCATCCGCCCTCGCCGCGCTCCTTGCGTACCTGGTCGGCTCACTTTCGTTCGCCGTCGTGGTCAGCCGCGTCATGGGCCTGGCCGACCCGCGCACGTACGGCTCGAAGAATCCCGGCGCGACCAACGTGCTGCGTACTGGCAACAAGGCCGCGGCAATCCTGACGCTCCTCGGCGACGCGGCCAAGGGCTGGTTCGCCGTCTGGCTGGCCGTTCGCTTCGGACCGAAGTTCGGGATCGGGGACCTCGGCGTGGCGGCGGTGGCCGTCGCGGTGTTCCTCGGACACCTGTTCCCGGTGTTCTTCGGGTTCAAGGGCGGCAAGGGTGTGGCGACCGCGGCCGGCGTCATCCTCGCGCTCAACCCGTGGCTCGCGCTCGCGACCGGGGTTACCTGGGTGATCATCGCAGGCTTCTTCCGCTATGCCTCGCTGGCATCGATCGTCGCAGCGGTGTTCGCCGCCTTCTACTCGGCGTTCGGCTGGGGGTTCGACGAACGCTTCCTGGCGATCGTCGCAATTGCGGGCCTGATCGTGTACCGGCATCGCTCCAACATCTCGAACCTGCTGGCGGGCAAGGAGCGGCGGATCGGGCAGAAGGCGCCGGACACGGCGCACGCCCGGCACTGACGTCAGGTCGTCGCTTCGGAAAGCGGCCAGCGCGGCCGCACCGAGAACGACATCGAGCGCGCGAGCGCCCCTGGATCGACGCGGCGCAGCTTGGCGAGACCGGCCAGCGCGATCATCGCGCCGTTGTCGGTGCAGAGGTTCAGCGGTGGAAAGTAGACGGTGGCGCCGCGGGCCGCGGTTTCCCGCTCGAGGCGTTCGCGCAATTGCCGGTTCGCGCCGACGCCGCCGGCGACCACCAGGGCATCCAGTCCCGTCTGCTCGAGCGCGCGCAGCGCTTTCGCCGTCAACACGTCGACGATCGCGTCGACGAACCCGCGCGCGATGTCAGCGCGCGCCTGCTCGCAGACGTTCGAACCCCCTTGCCGCTTCACTTCGGTCAGCACGGCGGTCTTCAGGCCGCTGAAACTGAAGGCGAGGTCGTTGGTGTGGAGCATCGGCCGGGGCAACCTGACCGCGTCCGGCGTGCCGAAGTCGGCCGCCCGGGAAACGGCCGGACCGCCTGGATAGCCGAGTCCGAGCAACTGCGCAGTCTTGTCGAATGCCTCGCCGGCGGCGTCGTCCAGCGTCTCTCCGAGCAACTCGTACTGCCCCCAGCCTCGGACGGCGAGCAACTGCGTATGCCCTCCGGACACCAGGAGCGCCACGAACGGGAAGGGTGGGACAGGATTCGCCAGCAGGGGCGAGAGCAGGTGGCCCTCCATGTGGTGCACGTCCAGCACCGGCTTGCCCAGGGCGTAGCCCAGCGCGTGGCCGATGCTCGCGCCCACCAGTAGCGCGCCGGCCAGGCCGGGGCCGGTCGTGACGGCGATCGCATCGACGTCGCCGAGGGCTCGTCCGGCGTCTGCCAGGACCGAGTCCAGCAGCGGCAGGACGCGCCGGATATGGTCCCGCGAGGCGAGTTCCGGCACCACTCCTCCGTAGGCCATATGCATGTCGACCTGGGAGTGCAGGGCGTGGGCCAGCAGGCCGGCCTCGCTGTCGAGCAGGGCGAGGCCGGTCTCGTCGCAGGAGGTCTCGATGCCCAGGATCAGCATCCGTCGAGTTTACGGGAGCGTCCCGGCCCGGCCCCGGGGCCATTCGGCGCCTAAATCCTTGACTTGTCTCGCCAATTGGCTTCGGGCTAGAATTGCAGGCTCGACAGCTCCGTGCCGGCGCTCAATTTCAGGATCCAGATGCCTACCATCCGACTCAAGGAAAACGAACCCTTCGAAGTGGCCCTGCGCCGCTTCAAGCGCACCATCGAAAAAAGCGGTCTGCTGACCGAATTGCGTGCGCGCGAGTTCTACGAAAAGCCGACAGCCGAGCGCAAGCGCAAGAAATCCGCTGCGATCAAGCGCCACTTCAAGCGCCTCCGCAGCCAGATGCTGCCGAAGAAGATGTACTAGCAGAGCAGGGGTACCGGCACACGAAGCGCGCCTACGGGCGCGCTTTCGCATTGTGAGCAACATCCTGAGGGGGTTCACGTGAGCCTGAGAGACCGGATCACCGAGGACATGAAGGCGGCAATGCGAGCCAGGGACGCCGCGCGCCTGTCCGCCATACGCATGCTGCAGGCAGCGATCAAGCAGAAGGAAGTCGACGAGCGCATCGTTGCCGACGACGCGGCGGCGCTCGGCATCGTCGAGAAGCTGATCAAGCAGCGCAAGGACTCGATCGAGCAGTTCGCCAAGGCGGGCCGCACGGACCTCGTCGAGAAGGAAACGGCGGAACTCGAACTGCTGTCCGGCTACCTGCCGGAACAGATGTCGGAGGCCGAGCTCGGTGCGGCAATCGACGCGGCCATCGCCGAGTCCGGGGCCGCGGGCCCCCAGGCCATGGGCAAGGTCATGGCGGTCCTGAAGCCGCGTATCGCCGGTCGGGCCGACATGGGCAAAGCCTCCGCGCTGGTGAAGCAGCGACTGGCGTGACGCTGCCCGGACAGCGGCCCGTTCGTCGTGGAGTGGCCCAGAGGGGGCCTGCTGTCGACTGAGTTGACCGGGGTGCGCGTGCATCGGCAAGGCTGGTGCGTACACTTTCGTCGACCACCATGATTCCCCAGGGCTTCATCCAGGATCTGCTTGCCCGCGTCGACATCGCCGATGTCGTCGGACGCTACGTCCAGCTGAAGAAGGCCGGGCAGAACCTGCTCGGGCTCTGTCCCTTCCACGGCGAGAAGACGCCATCGTTCACGGTCAGCCCGTCGAAGCAGTTCTTCCACTGTTTTGGATGTGGCGCGCACGGCAGCGCAATTGGCTTCCTGATGGAGCACCGCGGCCTCGGTTACGTGGACGCCATCCGCGAACTCGCGCAGGTGGCGGGCATGCAGGTGCCTGAGGAGCCCTCGCGCGCCGGCGAGGCGCAATCGAGGACGCGTGCGCTCACCGAAGTGTTGTCGCAGGCGGCGGAGTTCTACCGCAAGCAGCTGAAGACCAGCGAAACCGCGGTCGAGTACCTGAAGGGCCGCGGCCTGACCGGACAGACCGCCGCGCGCTTCGCGCTCGGCTTCGCGCCGGACGCGTGGCAGCCGCTGCGCGCCGCCTTCGAAGACTACGATGACCCGCGTCTTGCGGAAGCGGGCCTCGTCATCTCCGACGAGGGCAAGCGGTACGACCGGTTCCGTGGCCGGATCATGTTCCCGATTCGCAATCCGCGCGGCCAGGTCATCGGCTTCGGCGCGCGGATCATGGGCGCGGGTGAGCCGAAGTACCTGAACTCGCCGGAGACGCCGGTCTTTCACAAGGGACAGGAACTTTACGGCTTGCACGAGGGGCGCGACGCCATCCGGCAGACGGGCCGCGCCATCGTCGTCGAGGGTTACATGGACGTGATCCAACTCGCGCAGGCGGGTTTCGGCGAGTCCGTGGCGGCGCTTGGCACGGCGATCACCGGGGCGCACGTGAGCGCGCTGCTGCGGATCACCGACCATGTCGTCTTCGCCTTCGACGGCGATGCGGCCGGTCGCAAGGCGGCGCGGCGCGCGCTCGAGGCCACACTGCCTGTCATCGCCGATACCAAGCGCGCGAGCTTCCTGCTGTTGCCCGAGGGCGAAGACCCGGACAGCTTGATCAAGGCGCATGGCAAGCAGGGCTTCGAGGGCGAGCTTGAGCACGCGCTGCCGCTGTCCCAGTTCTTCGTCCGCGCGCTGGCGGGCGGGAGCTCGCTTGGCACCGCGGAGGATCGCGCCGCGCTGGTGGCGGCCGCGAAGCCGCTGCTTCTCTCGATGGCGCCCGGCGCGATGCGAGCCCAGTTGCTGAGGGAACTGGCCGATGCAGCGCGCCTGCCCGCCGATGAAGTCGCATCGATGTTCGGCCTGCGGCGCGCCGCACCGAGCCGCCCGGGGCCGATGGCACGGCGCACGCGGCACATGGATGTCGACGATCTCAAGCGCCGCGTGCTTCAGCAACTGCTGGTGCATCCGCAACTCGCCGCTGAGTTCCTCGACATGGTGACTGAGGAGCACGGTGCCGGCGAAGACCCGGCCGACCACGAGATCCTCGAGGTGGCGAACGCGTCGGTCGGGCAAAGCCCGGGCGCGGCAAGCGCACTGAGCCATGGTGCCTTGATGGAACTGCTTGCCGGGAGCGAGCACGCGAACGCGTATCGAGCGCTGGCTGCGCAGGAAATGGAGCTGGAGACCGATGTCGAGACGGCCCGGCAGATCCTCGCCGAGGCGTTCGGGAAGATGCGCCTGCGCCGGCTCGAGCGGGTGCGCTCGGAGCGCCTGAACGTCTACCAGCAGGACCTCTCGCCGGAGGCGCTCGAGGCCTATCGCCTCGCGGACCAGGCGTATCTGCGCGCGCGGTCGGAGGCACCGGTGAATCCCCACCGATGAGTCTGGCGGGTTCGGGAACTTTCCCCGCGCCGGATTGCCCACATCTGCTACACTATTGAATTTTCAGCGGTTTCGTTCCTGCCGTCGCATGCAATTGAGCGCGGCAAGCGACACGAAGCGCTGGCGCCCAGGAGATCGCGTGAAGATCGGTGGCGCGTAGTGGTAGTTCATCGTGACAGCGCAAGCCAATGAGGCGCGATCGATTGATTCGACGCCTGTTCGACGCGGGATAGCCGTCCCGCACGCGCACTGCGATGCATTCTCGACTTGCCGCCGGAGTGGGCTCGCCCGAGCGCGTACCCGGTGCCGTTGAGAAGACGCAATTGAACCCAATGATGTCCTTGCAGGATTCGACTCGCGCCCCCCGGGCGCAGCGGTCGCTGCATGACCGAGCAGCAGTGTGACTGGAGTCGCGCACGCGCAGCGCGTCCCGAACAGGATGAAACGATGGTGACGAAGAAGACAACGGTGGTGAAGGCGAAGGGCTCGACAAGCACTGCTGGCAAGGCCGCGAAGAATCCGCCGCGCAAGGTCGAGGCGAAGGCCGCGCCGTCGAAGGCGCCGCCTGCCAAGGCGCCGGCCGCGAAGGCTCCGCTCAAGGGCAACGGCAAGGCCGCACCGGTGGAGGCGAAGACGAGCCCCGCGAAGGCCGCCGTTCCCCCGGCTCCGCCCGCGCCGCGCGGCCGTCCCGGCCGCAAGCCGAAGCAGACTGAAGAGCAACTGCTGGGCGGCGATGCTGCCGTGCCGGAGGCCGGTGACGATGCCGCCGACCCGAGCGTGCAGATCGTCGAGAAAATGAGCGCGACGAAACTGCGCGCCAAGGATCGCCGCGCCAAGGAAAAGGCCCTGAAGGAAGCGCTCGAGCGCAGCTACCACGGCACCGAGGAAGACCTCGAGGCCCGCCGCAACAAGCTGAAGGCGCTGATCAAGCTCGGCAAGGAGCGCGGCTTCCTGACGTACGCCGAGATCAACGATCACCTGCCCGACAACCTGGTCGACGCCGAGGCGATCGACTCGATCATCAGCACGTTCGGCGACATGGGCATCCAGGTCTTCGACCAGGCCCCGGACGCCGAGACGCTGCTGATGAACGAGAACGTCCCGGCCGCGGCCAACGACGACGACGTCGAGGAAGAGGCGGAGGCGGCGCTGACTACGGTGGATGCCGAGTTCGGCCGCACGACCGACCCGGTGCGCATGTACATGCGCGAGATGGGCTCGGTCGAACTGCTGACGCGCGAGGGCGAGATCGAGATCGCGAAGCGCATCGAGGACGGCCTGAAGCACATGGTGATGGCGGTTTCCGCCTGCCCGACCACGATTGCCGAGATCCTGGCGCACGGCGAGCGGATCCGCGCGACCGAGATCCCGATCGACGAGGTGGTCGACGGCCTGATGGACCCGACCGCGGAGGACTTCCCGACCGCCGGCGGCGACGACGAGGACGAGGAAGGCGAAGAGACGACCGACATCGGTGCGTCGGGCATGACGGCCGCGCAACTCGACGAGCTGAAGGTCCGCGCGCTCGACAAGTTCGACCGCGTCGCGAAGCTGTTCGAGAAGATGCGGGTCTCGTTCGAGAAGGAAGGCTACAAGTCGCCCGGTTACCTGAAGTCGCAGCAGAAGATCCTCGACGAGCTGATGAGCCTGCGCTTCACGGCCAAGATGGTCGAGCGGCTGTCGGACACGCTGCGCCGCCAGGTCGACGAGGTGCGCTCCATTGAAAAGCAGATCTACGAGATCGCCGTGAACAAGTGCGGCATGCCGCGTACGCACTTCCTGAAGACATTCCCGGGCCACGAAACCAACACCCGCTGGGCCGCACGCGAGGCGGACTCCGGCCAGCCGTACTCCGAGGTGCTGCGCCGTAACCTGCCGGCGATCCAGGAACTGCAGGGCAAGCTGTCCGACCTGCAGAAACGCGTGGTGCTTCCGCTGAAGGACCTGCGCGAGGTCTACAAGCAGATGGCCACCGGCGAGGCGAAAGCCCGCAAGGCCAAGCGTGAGATGACCGAGGCCAACCTGCGCCTCGTGATTTCCATCGCGAAGAAATACACCAACCGCGGCCTGCAGTTCCTCGACCTGATCCAGGAAGGCAACATTGGCCTGATGAAGGCGGTCGACAAGTTCGAATACCGCCGCGGCTACAAGTTTTCGACGTACGCCACTTGGTGGATCCGCCAGGCCATCACGCGCTCGATCGCCGACCAGGCGCGCACCATCCGCATTCCGGTGCACATGATCGAGACGATCAACAAGATGAACCGGATCAGCCGCCAGATCCTGCAGGAGACCGGCCAGGAACCGGATCCGGCCACTCTCGCCGTGAAGATGGAAATGCCGGAAGACAAGATCCGGAAGATCCTGAAGATCGCCAAGGAGCCGATCTCCATGGAGACACCGATCGGCGACGACGACGATTCGCACCTGGGCGACTTCATCGAGGACACCTCGACCGTCGCGCCGGTCGACGCCGCCCAGTACAACAGCCTGTCCGGCGTGACGAAGGACGTGCTCGACTCGCTGACGCCGCGCGAAGCCAAGGTGCTGCGCATGCGCTTCGGCATCGAGATGTCGACCGACCACACGCTGGAGGAGGTCGGCAAGCAGTTCGACGTCACGCGCGAGCGCATTCGCCAGATCGAGGCGAAGGCGCTGCGCAAGCTGCGTCACCCGAGCCGCTCCGACAAGCTGAAGAGCTTCCTGGAGTAATGTCTTGAACCACAGTGGGCCTCTAGCTCATGCCTGGTTAGAGCAACGGACTCATAATCCGTCGGTGCCGGGTTCGACTCCCGGGGGGCCCACCACCCCCCTTCGAATATCGGCGCCCGTCGCCACTTTTCTGGCCGTAGCCCGGCCACTTTGATGTCCGACCCAAAAGACTTCACGCACTTCGGCCTCGACCCGCAGCTGCTCGCTGCGATCACCGAGATGGGTTACACAACGCCTACGCCGATCCAGGCGAAGGCGATACCGGTGGTGCTGCGCGGCGGCGACGTGATGGGCGCGGCCCAGACCGGCACCGGCAAGACGGCGGGCTTCGGCCTGCCGATGCTGCAGCGGCTGATGGCGCACGCTAATGCGAGCATGTCGCCGGCGCGTCACCCGGTCCGCGGACTCATCCTCGAGCCCACCCGCGAACTGGCCGACCAGACCGCGGAGAACATGAAGAAGTACGCGTCGAAGTCGCCGCTGCGCGTCGCGGTCGTCTACGGCGGCGTCGACATGAAGCCGCAGACCGAGGCGCTGCGCCGCGGATGCGAGGTGGTGATCGCCACGCCGGGACGGCTGCTCGATCACATCGAGCAGAAGAACACCAGCCTGTCGCAGGTGCAGATCGTCGTGCTCGACGAGGCGGACCGCATGCTCGACATGGGTTTCCTGCCCGACATTTCGCGCATCCTGAACCTGCTGCCCAAGGAACGGCAGAGCCTGATGTTCTCGGCCACGTTCTCCGAGGAGATCAAGAAACTTGCCGCGAACTTCCTGCGTGATCCGCAGTTGATCGAGACGGCGCGCCGCAACGCGACGGCGGAGAACGTGAAGCAGGAGGTCTACAAGCTGCACGAATCGGAGAAGACGGACGCGCTGCTCGAGATCCTTCGCACGCGCGGGCCCGATGGTGGCCGCCTGACCCAGGTGCTGGTCTTCGTCAATGCCAAGATCGAATGCCGCCGCCTCGCGCGGCAACTGCAGAAGGCGGGCGTCAACGCGGACGCGATCCACGGCGACAAGACGCAGGATGAGCGCATGAAGGCGCTCGAGGGCTTCAAGAACGGGACGATCGAAGTGCTCGTGGCCACCGACGTGGCGGCACGTGGACTCGACATCGTCGAACTGCCGGTCGTCATCAACTACGACGTGCCGTTCCAGTCCGAGGACTACGTGCATCGCATCGGCCGCACTGGGCGTGCGGGCGCGAGCGGCCTGACCATCATGCTGATGACCGGATCCGACGAGCGGGCCGTGGCGGGCATCGAGCGATTGACGAAGCAGCAGTTCGAGGTCCGCACGCTGGCCGGAGTCGAGCGGCCGCGGCAACGCCCGGAGCGCGACCGCGGCGAGGGCCGGGACCGGGGCGAGACGCGTGATCGCGGCCAGGGACGCGGCGATCGCGGCGATCGCAGCACGCGCAGCAGCGCACCGACCCGGCAGGCACCCAGGCCGCCCGTGGACGACTTCTTCTCGAAGCCGTATCAGCCGGGTTCCACCGACGCAGCCACCGGTGAAGAGGCGAAAGCGGCGGAGTCCGAGCCCGTCGATGCTGCGCGTCGCCCGGCAGGCCGGGTGTCCGCGCTGTTGGGCGGCAGGAAGAAGTAGCGGCTAGTAGCGGCCATCCGCGCGACTCCCGCGGCAGGAATGCAAAGGGCCCCGAGGGGCCCTTTGTCGTTCTGAAGGCTGCCGCTTGCCTTCAGCCTTGCTTGCTAACTGATCGCGCGGCCTGAGCCTTCATCCGCGATCACCCAAGATCGAAGCGATCCAGGTTCATCACCTTGTTCCAGGCCGCCACGAAATCGCTCACGAACTTCTGCTTGTTGTCGTCGCTGGCATAGACCTCCGCCAAGGCCCTGAGCTCGGAGTTCGATCCGAACACGAGATCGACCCGGGTGCCGGTCCACCTGACTTGCCCCGAGGCGCGGTCGCGCCCTTCGTACACTCCGTCGGCCGAGGAAGGCCGCCACTCGGTGCTCACGTCGAGCAGGTTGACGAAGAAGTCGTTCGTCAGCGTTCCGGGCGCGCCGGTGAGGATGCCGTGCCTGGATTGCCCGGTGTTCGCATTCAGGGCACGCAGGCCGCCGACCAGCACCGTCATCTCCGGCGCGGTCAGGGTCAGCAGCTGGGCGCGATCCAGCAACAGTTCCTCGGCGGGAGTCTTGACGCCAGCGCGAAGGTAATTGCGGAAACCGTCGGCGATGGGCTCAAGCACCGCGAACGACTCCGCATCGGTCTGCTCCTGTGTGGCGTCCGTGCGCCCGGGCGCGAAGGGCACCTTGACCGCGTGGCCCGCCTTCCTGGCCGCCTCCTCGACGGCAGCGCACCCAGCCAGCACGATGGTGTCAGCGAGAGAAATCCTCTTGTTGCCGGACTGCGCGCCGTTGAACTCCTTCCGGACTGCTTCGAGCCTGTGCAGAACCTTGGCCAGTTCAGCCGGCTGGTTCGCGTCCCAGTCCTTCTGCGGAGCCAGGCGGATGCGCGCGCCGTTGGCGCCGCCGCGCATGTCCGAGCCACGGAACGTCGCGGCCGATGCCCAGGCCGTGGTGACGAGTTGGGAGATCGACAAGCCCGAGGCAAGCACGCTGGCCTTCAGCGCGGCGATGTCCTGCTCGCTGACCAGGTCGTGGTCCACGGCCGGAACGGGGTCTTGCCAGATCAGGGCTTCAGCCGGCACTTCGGAGCCGAGGTAGCGGGCGCGCGGGCCCATGTCGCGGTGGGTCAGTTTGAACCAGGCGCGGGCGAAAGCGTCGGCGAACTCCTGTGGGTTCTTGTGGAACCGGCGCGAGATCTTCTCGTAGGCCGGGTCGAAGCGCAGCGACAGGTCTGCCGTCGTCATCATCGGAGGGTGCTGCTTCGACGGGTCGTGCGCGTCCGGGATCATGTGCTCCGGCCTGCAGTTCTTCGCGACCCACTGGTGGGCGCCGGCCGGGCTCTTGGTCAGTTCCCACTCGTAGCCGAAGAGCATGTCGAAGTAGCCCATGTCCCACTTCGTCGGGTTCGGCTTCCAGGCGCCTTCGATGCCGCTGGTCGTGGTGTGCACGCCCTTGCCGGTGCCGAAGGCGTTCTTCCAGCCCAGGCCCATCTCCTCGATCGGGGCGCCTTCGGGCGCGTGGCCGACGAGCGCCGGATCACCAGCGCCATGCGACTTGCCGAAGGTGTGGCCGCCGGCCACCAGCGCGACCGTTTCCTCGTCGTTCATCGCCATGCGTGCGAAGGTCTCGCGCACATCGCGGCCCGACGCCACCGGATCCGGATTGCCGTCCGGACCCTCGGGGTTCACGTAGATCAGGCCCATCTGCACAGCGGCGAGCGGGTTCTCGAGCACGCGGTCGCCGGCGTAACGGCTCTTCGGCTTGTCGCTGGTCGCCAGCCACTGGTCCTCGGCGCCCCAGTACACGTCTTCTTCCGGCTCCCAGATATCTTCGCGGCCACCGCCGAAGCCGAAGGTCTTGAACCCCATGGACTCGAGCGCGCAGTTGCCCGCCAGGATCATCAGGTCGGCCCAGGAGATCCGGTTGCCGTACTTCTTCTTGATGGGCCACAGCAGCCGTCGAGCCTTGTCGAGGTTGCCGTTGTCAGGCCAGCTGTTGAGCGGCGCGAAGCGCTGGTTTCCGGTGCCGCCGCCGCCGCGACCGTCCGACGTGCGGTAGGTGCCCGCGCTGTGCCAGGCCATGCGTATGAACAGTCCGCCGTAGTGGCCCCAGTCGGCCGGCCACCAGTCCTGCGAGTCCGTCATCAGCGCATACAGGTCCTTCTTCAGCGCCGCCAGGTCGAGCTTGCTGAACTCCTCCGCATAGTTGAACCGCTCGCCCATCGGGTTGGACTTCGCGGAGTGCTGGTGCAGGATCCTGAGGTTCAGCCGGTTGGGCCACCAGTCGGTGTTCGACTGGGCGCCGACGGTGGTTCGGCTGCCGTGCATCGCGGCGTATGGGCACTTGGCTTCGTCGGGCATCGATTGCTCCTCTTCGCTATGGGTTGTGGCCAGAGCCGAATGTAGGTTTGCCGGGACGGTCGGGCCAATTCCTTCTGTTGATCGGACCCATAGGCTCGGTCACTCATGCGTGATCGACCGCCTCGGGCCAATGCCGGCGCTTGGACCGGAACTCGAAGGCAGCAGGCGTGCGCCTCAGCCCGCTGCAACGCTCCGGGTCTGGCGCGACATGATGTGGAACGGCCCCAACCGAGTGAAGTCGGAGCCGGATGAGTGGTGGAGGCGGCGGGAATCGAACCCGCGTCCGCGAATGATCCAAACCCAGTTCTACATGCGTAGCCGGTCTATTTGAGTCTCACCGCGCGCTTAGCCGATCGGCAGGCCGACGCGCAGCCAGTCACTTGATCTCGATGCCGCCGTCATGACTCCACCGGCATCCAGCCTCTGTAAATGGCGCTGCTGTCGGTTGCCCGACCTAGCCCAGGGGCCAGCTAGTGCAGCGTCCAGCCGGTATTAAGCGGCTAGAGCAAAACGCTCGTCGTTGGCGTTTATGTGTGTTCCAGATGGATTTACGAGGTCACTGGTCCTCGGCATGCCCTGAGGTCCTTCACAACCCGCGTCGAAGCCAGGTCGCCCCCAAAGTCGTGTTCATTCTCCCACATGGGTCACTTCAGCGAGAAATCAACCCGTGTGGGCGCTCCCTTGTCCTTGATCCCCTCGGCCGCGAGCCTGGGTTCCACCTGGAACAGTCGCTCGCGCGGCACCTTCCCGTTGTTCTCGAGATGATTGCGCACGGCCGTCGCGCGCGCGGTCGCCAGCGCGCGCAGGTCATCGGGCGTCGCGGTCAGGTTCTTCAGGATCAGCTGTTCCATCTCCGGCGCGGGGATGGTCTTCGCGAGACCGATGACGTTGCGTGGCTTGTCCGGGATCTTCTCGTCCGAATAGACCGCCGCGATCAGTGCCGGCCGCTCCTGTTCGGTGACCTTCACGGTGGCGGGGTCCACTGAATCTCCGCCGCTGCGCGTCAGCTGGCGCACCTTCGCGGCGCGCAGCCTGGACTCGAACTTCGCGCGCCGCACGCCTTCCGCATCCGCCGTCGGTTCGGCTCGGCCGATGATGTCGAGCTTCAGGCCGGGCCGGTCGTTCAATGCCTTGGCCAGCGTGTCCAGGCGCTTCACCTGTTCGGCGCCGAGCGTCGCGGCTCCCGGTGCGAACTCGACGTAACCGAGTTCCTCGCTGCCTCCGAAGGCGGACGCCAGGACGGCGAACGGCGCGGTGATGACCTTGGTGAGGAGGTTGACGATCACCTGCACGATGATCCCTCCGACCGAGAACTTCGGGTCGTCCAGCGAGCCGGAGATCGGCAGGTTGATGTCGATCTCGCCGCGCGTGTTCGTCAGCAGCGATACGGCGAGCAGGACCGGCAGCTTGGTTGCGGTCGGGCTGTCGACCTTCTCGCCGAAGGTCAGCTGGTCGACGAAGAGGTGATTGGACGCCTGCAGCTTCTGGTCCTCGACCTTGTACTTCACGTCCATCGACAGCTTGCCCTTGGTGATCGGGTAGCCGGCGTACTTCACCGAGTACGGCGTCAGCCGCGGCAGGTCGACGCCCTTCGTGCGCCCCTCGATGTCGAGGAAGAGCGTCGGCGCCAGCGGATTGAGCTGCCCGCCGATCTCGAGCGGGGCATCGTCGTCGATCTTGCCCGCGAGGGTCATCGTCGCCGGCTCGGTGCTGTCGGACGCCAGCGTCGTGATGGTCCCGCCGAGCCCGGTCATGTTCGCCGTGTAGTTCGGCTTGATGAAGTTGTCGGTGAAGTTCACGTTGCCGCGCACGATCTCGATCGCGCCGATGCGGATCGTCGGTCGCGGCGCGGCGTTCGCGGCGGACGGCGATCCCTGCGCGGCCGGTGTTGCCGGCGAAGCAGCGCTCGCCTGCCCGGGTGAAGTTTTCGCGTCGGTGGACTGGTTTTTTGCCTGCTCGCCTTCGCGCCTGACGATGTCGACGAGGTTCAGGCGGCCTTTCTCGCTCACGATCACGCGCGCGTAGAAGTCGCTCAAGGCCACTTTGCCGACCGACACGAAGGGCGGCCCTTCGCCGGCCTTGACGTCGACGCCCTCGAGGTCGAGCACCTGCCACTTCAACAGGTCGCTCTCGCCGTCGGCGTCGAGCACGTGCACGTTCGACAGTCGCGCGGTGCCGTTGTAGGTGAGTCGCAGCGGCAACTCGCCGGGCGGCTTGGCGAGCACCACCGTTCCCCGGCCTGACACCTCCGCCTGCGCCAGCGTGGCGTTCAGGCGGCTGGCGACGTAGGGGCGCAGCGCGGCGATGTCGAGGCTGCGCGCATCGACGCGAACGGTGGCGGCGAGGGTGTCCCAGCGGACGTGGCCGTTCGCGCTCAGCGTGCCGCCGCTGCCGAAGCGCGTCCGCATCGAGAACTCGGCGCGCTCGGAACCGTCGCCCACCACGTTCTTCACGCTCGCAGCGAGCGCGGATGCGCGCAGCTTCACCGCGGGCTCGATTGCCGCATCCTCGATGACGACGTCGCCGCGCGTGACCACGGCCTCCTTCATGCGGAAGGCCCATTGGCCGGCCGGTGCCTCGGAGGAGGCTGGCGCCGGCGCCTCGCCTTCCACAGGGGCCGCCTTGAGCAGTTGCTGCCAGTTGACCGATCCGTCCTTGAGACGACGCACGACCGCGCGCGGCGCGTCGACGGCAAGCTTGTCGATCGTGATGCTGCGGCCGGTGAGATCGAGCGCGCCGCCGCTGAGCTTCACGGAAGCAATGTCGAGCGCGGCGCCGCTGCCTGCCGGTCCGCGCAGCTTGATGTTCCTGCCTGCGAGCTCGATGTCGCGCAAGGCGAGCTGCAGTCCGGCGTCGGCTTGCCCGATCTCGAGGACCCCGTCGACGTCGCTGGTGCCGTCCAGCGTTCCGTTCAGCACGTTGGCGAGGTAGCGCGCGGCCGCGACGAGGCGCACGTCGCGCCCGGCGTACTGCAGGCGGCCGGCCAGCGGCGCAAGGCCGAGGTCGCCGTCGAGCGAGATCGAGCCGTTGTCCTTGATGTCCGCCGACAGCTTCACTTTGCCCTGGTCGGGGCGCGCGGTTGTGAGGTTGCTCGCTTCGGCCTGCAGGTTGATCACGTCCTGCTCGAAGCGGCCGACGAACTCGTCGATGTACCGGACGCGGGAGTTGCGCACCGCGGCGTGCTTCAGCGTGACCGCAAACGGCGCGGGCTGCGCGGCGGCGGGCTTGGGATCAGCGCCCGGTGCGGCGTCGTTGCCGGCGTGAACGGGCCGCTGGACAAAGCGGAGCCAGTTCAAGGAACCCTGGCGATCTCGTACGACGGTCGCCGCAGACTCATCGACGACAACGTCCGCCAGCACCAGTCGGCGCTGCAGCGGCTCGAACTCCTCGATCGACACGCTGACCGACTTCCACCCGATCAGCGGCGCTGCCGCGGCGCCCGCGGGCGCCGAGAGCGCGAAACCGTTGACTTCGAACTTCCCGGATACCAGCATCTGCGCCGCATGTCCCGGCCGATCCTTGGCCGGGGCGACCGCCTGCCGGAACGTGACGCGCAGGTCGGTGTCCAGTTTCCCGGCCGGCACTTCGAAATTGAGCTCGATGGGCGAGAAGGCCAGGTACCGGGGGATGTCTAGGCCGTCGAGCTTTATCGCGATCGACGACTCCCGGCTTTCATGGAAGGGCCGCGTTTCGCCTTTCAGGTCGAACGGCGTGCCGTTGATGCGTCCGGCCAGCGCCGGCTGGACGGTGGTCTCGACATCCACGGGAAGATTGGACAGGAAGGGAATGCCGATGCGGATGTCGCTCGCCGCATGGCGGCCGCCCGTGACACGATCGTCGAAGGTGACCGCGCTGTCCCGGACCTCGATGTTGTTCAGGGAGAAGTGCGCCGGTTCGTCCGATTTCGGCTTCGCCTGCAGCCGGTCGACGATGTCGCTGAAGTTGAATCGCTGTGGGTCGAGCCGGACGATGTTGACGGTCAGGCCGTCGACAGCCACTGCCTCCAGCACGGGGGCGAGGCGAATCAGGCTCGCAGCCGATGCGTTGATCGACGCCTCGCGCAACGTGAGGAGCGGGACGCTCTCGCCCGGCTGCCCCTCGACCGTCAGGCCTCTCAGCGTCACGCGCAGCGTGTACGGGTTCGCTCTGACTTCCTCGAGGCGAACCGTGCGGCCGAGTTCGCGCGCCGCGACCGTTTCCAGGCCCCAGCGCACGGCCGCTGGAATGGCGAACACGCCGACGATGCCGAAGACAACAACAAAGGTGGCAATGATGACGCCGATGCGGCGCCACCGCGTGGCGATCCAGGACATCCAATCCCCCTGAAGCAATCCCGACTTGGTCTGGGGATTATCGCGCCCGCGGTCTCAGGACTGCACGAGCCGCAGCAGTTCGGCGGGCGAGTCGATGATGTGGTCCGCGCCCCACTGTTCGTAGTGGGGACCGTCGCCGAGGTAGCCGTAGCTGACGGCCACGGTCCGCATGCCGGCGGCGCGTCCCGCCTGGATGTCGCGCAGGTCGTCACCGACGTAGAGCGCGGCCCCGGCTTCGGCGCCGGTCGCGGCGAGCGCGTGCAGCAGCGGCGCCGGGTCGGGCTTGGGCTTCGGTGCCGTGTCGCCGCTCACGACACAGGCGGCGCGCTCGTGCAGGCCAAGTGCGCGCACGAGCGGCACGGTGAAGCGGGCCATCTTGTTGGTCACGATGCCCCAGCGGACGCCGGCTGCTTCGAGCTCGGTCAGCGCCGCGTCCATCATCGGGAACAGGATCGAATCGACGCAGAGCGCGCCCTCGTACTCGCGGAAGAACTCCTGTCGCAGATCCTCGAACCCCTGGTCCGAAGGCGTGACCCCGAAGGCAACGCCCAGCAGGCCGCGCGCTCCGTGCGACGCGACGGGCCGAAGCTCGGCGATCGGGAGCGGCGCCCGCCCCCGGGCGGCCAGCATCCGGTTGACCGCTCCGCCGAGATCGGGCGCGGTGTCGGCCAGCGTGCCGTCGAGATCGAACAGGACGAGCTCGACCCGCTTCATGCCGGCCGCCGGCATGCGACCAGGTAATTGACGTCGGTGTCCGGGCCCAGCGCGGCGGTCTTGCTGAACGGGTTGTACTGCATGCCGGTCATGTCCTGCAGTTCGAGACCGGCCGCGCGCGCGTGCGCGATCAGCTCGCTCGGCCGGATCAACTTCGCGTACTCGTGCGTGCCGCGCGGCAAAAGGTTGAGAACGTACTCGGCGCCGACGATCGCCAGTGCGAACGACTTCAGGTTGCGGTTGATCGTCGAGAAGAACACGGCGCCGCCGGGCTTCACGAGCGCTGCGCACGCGGCCACGACCGAGGCGGGCGAGGGCACGTGCTCGAGCATCTCCATGCAGGTGACGATGTCGAACGCCGCTGGCTGCTCGGCCGCGAGCGCTTCCGCCGATGCCTCGCGGTACTCGACCTGCGCGCCGGTCTCCAGCGCGTGCAGCTGTGCGACACGCAGGGGCTTGCCGGCGAGGTCGATGCCGGTCACAGAGGCTCCGCGCTGCGCCATCGCTTCGGCCAGGACGCCGCCGCCGCAGCCGACATCGAGAACGCGCCGGCCGGCGAGCGGTGCCAGCCGGTCGATCCACTCCAGCCGGACCGGATTGATGTCGTGCAGCGGACGCATCGGCCCCTGCGTATCCCACCACCGGGCGGCGAGGTCGGCGAACTTGCGAAGCTCGGATGGATCGGCGTTGGTTTGCATGAGTTCGATCTTAGCCGGCGCGCGGGCCGTCGCCGGATGGCGGTCAGCCGCCGGCGGCGGTGATCATCTAGACTCCGCCGTTCGCGATCGAGTACGCATTTGCACGGATATGATCGTGCCAAGCTGATCGCCGGAAACTTCGACACGGGGGTTCACATGCTGGCTCGCTTCTTTCGCTTCATCACCGCTGTGACAGCGGCTGTCGTGCTGGCCGGTTGCGCCACGCGCGCGACGACCATCGACGCGCAGTGGATCAATCCATCGCTCACCGGGAAGCGCGACCTGCGCAGCGTCCTGGTCCTCGGGACGCTGCGCGACACGACGCAGCGCCGCATGCTCGAGGACCGCATGGTCGATGCGCTGGTCGCAGCGGGCGTAAAGGCCGTGGCGTCCTACAAGTTCATCCCGGACGGAGGACAACTCAGCGAGGACCAGTTGCGCAAGGCGGTGGCGGCGGCCGGCGCTTCGCACGTGCTGGCTACCAGCATCACGGGCATGACGACCGACGTGCGAGTCACGCCGGGCATGGTGAGCGGTCCCGGCTGGGGGCCGGGCCGCGGCTGGCCGTCGACGATGAGCCCCGGCTGGGGTGGATTCGCCTCGTACCACAATACGGCATGGGTGCGCTCGACTCCGCCCGACGTCAGGACGACGCAAAACGTCCACGGCGACACGCGGGTGTTCGACACCGCGAAGTCCGAAGTGGTCTGGTCGGCGGCAACGACGACGGCGATCGGATGGGACTCGGTGCCGCAGTTGATGGACCAGTTCGTCGGGCTGATCGTGGACACGTTGAAGAAGGATGGCGTGATCTAGCCGCGTGGCGACCTGCGGAGAGCGCGCAGGCGGGTCGAGGTTGCAAGCCGGCTGTTGCGTGCCTGGTTGTGAAGAGCGAGTTTGAAATCAATCCCAACGGGAGGTGTGAGATGGGTCGGGCGATTCTTTTGTTGTCCATTGCGGTGACGGCGGCGTTTGCCGCGTCGGAGGCGGCGGCGCAGGTTCGCGTCCAGTACGGCCGCATCACGAATGTGCAGACGACGACCGTGGACAATTCGACGTCGCAGAACGTCGGGACTCTGGTCGGCGGCGGCATTGGCCTGGTATCGGGCAGCGGACAGTCCGGCAGTAACCGCGCACTGCGTGGTCTCGGCGGCGCGGCCGCGGGCCGCGGCGTGGGGACGCTGGCGGGGCGCTCGCAGGCGTTCGAGTACACCGTGCTGGTCGACGGCATGACGACCGTGCGCGTGGTCTCCGATCAGGCCGGCAAGCGCGTCGGTGACTGCGTGGCGGTCGAGCAGGGCCAGTTCGCGAACATACGTCTCGTGCCCGACAGCCGTTGCGCGGGGCGTTCGCAACCGGCACCGGCCAAGGCCGCGCCCGCCAAGGCCGCACCGGCGCCTGCGCCCGCTGCGGCCGACGTGCAGCAGGCTTCGGCCTGCGAGCAGGCGAAGGCCCAAGTGCTGGCTGCGAATACGGACGAGGAATTCGACCGGGCCGAGCGACGTATGCGCCTGCTCTGCGGCGAGTAATTCGCGCCATGGTTGCGATCGAGCTGCGCGCCGTGCTGGCGCGCTGCGGATCGCGCCCGGCGCATCAACCTTGGCCTGACGTACAGCGTCGACAGACGCTGCGGAGAGCCACAACGAAACGGAGAGAGATTCCATGGACAAACAAAGACGCGATGTAATGATCGCCGGCGCCGGCCTCGCCATCCTGACGGTCGCGGCGACCGGCTGCACCACGACGTCCGGCGCCAGCGGCGATCCAGCGGCACAGCGGCAGGCGATCGACTCGGCCGCCGACAGCGCGCTGTCGCGGCTCTACGCGCAGCAACCGGGCACGAACGAACTCGTTGCCTCCGCGCGCGGCATGCTGGTCTTCCCGACCTTCGTGCAGGCCGGGTTCATATTCGGTGGCGGCAGCGGGCAGGGCGTGCTGCGCAGGGGTGGAAAATCGGTCAGCTATCACCGGATGACCGAGGCGTCGGCGGGCCTGCTGGCCGGGGCGCAGTCCACGGCGGTGTTCATCCTCTTCATGACCGACGAGGCCCTGCGGCGCTTCGAGGCTAGCAACGGCTGGACCGTCGGCGCCGATGCCGCGGTGTCGATGATCAGCGTCGGCGCCAATGCGCGCGTCTCGACGCAGACCGGGCAGCAGCAGGTCATCGGGTTCGTGATGACTAACGCGGGCCTGATGGGCAACCTGAGCCTCAACGGCAACCGCATCACGCGGCTCAGCATCTGAACTTGCGTTACCGCGTTGCCGCGCCCGGCGGATCGGGCGCGGCCGCGGGCGGTGTGTCAGCAGACGTGCGAGGGTGACGCCGATAGTCGCGCGGTCCCCGCAGTCAATCCAACGAACCACTCGAATCGAAGCGCCTGTTGCCGGGCGACCGAACCATGTCGACGAAGAACACCAGGCCAAAGAGCGCCAGTACTGGACGCGCGAAGGCGACGATCACCAAGCCAAAGAGCGCCGAGCGCAAACCGGTCCTGGCCGACCTCGGACTCCAGGGCGGCGGCGCCCACGGGGCCTTCACGTGGGGGGTTCTCGACCGCCTGCTGGAGGAGCCCTGGCTCTCGTATGACGGCATCTCCGGTACGTCCGCGGGGGCGATGAACGCGGCCGTGATGGTCGACGGTTACGCGGCCGGCGGCGCCGACGGCGCGCGGCAGGCGCTGGAGCGCTTCTGGAAGGCTGTGTCCGACGCTGCTGCGCTCAGCCCGTTCCGGCGCGGCCCGATGGAAGTCATGACCGGCAACTGGACGCTCGACTACTCGCCGATGTTCATGGCGCTCGACATCGCGGCGCGCGTGATTTCCCCGTACGACATCGCTCCCCACAGCGCCAACCCGCTCGAGCAGATCCTCGAGAACTGCATCGACTTCGAGCGGCTGAGACGGGCCCCGATCAAGCTGTTCGTCACGGCCACCAACGTCCGCACCGGGCGCGGCCGCCTGTTCCGCAACGCCGACGTCTCCCCCGATGCCCTGCTGGCCTCGGCGTGCCTGCCGACGATGTTCCAGGCGGTGGAGATCGACGGCGAGGCGTACTGGGACGGAGGGTATTCGGGCAACCCGTCGATCGCGCCACTGATCCGCGAGTGCTCGTCGCGGGACACGATCCTGGTGCAGATCAATCCGATCGAGCGGCCCGGAACGCCGCGTACCGCGCGCGAGATCCACAACCGGCTCAACGAGATCGCCTTCAACTCGACGCTGATCAAGGAACTGCGCGCCGCCGCGCTGCTGCGGCGGGTGGTCGACCCGGGCACCGGGGACGGCGCTGCGCTCGCGAAGATGCGGCTGCACCGGATCTCCAGCGACGTGATGCTCTCGCTCGGCTACTCGTCGAAGATGCTCGCGGAGTGGAACTTCTTCCTGATGCTGCGGGACGCCGGCCGCGAAGCAGCCGACGCGTTCCTGCAGGGGCATGGCGAGGACCTGGGCGTGCGCTCCTCGCTCGACCTCGACGAGTTCCTCGAAGGGGTCTGACGCCATGGGATTGCTTGGCATCCTGCTGGCGCTGGTCGTCCTGATGTGGCTGTCGTTCCGCGGCTGGAGCGTGCTGCTGCTGGCTCCGGCAGCCGGACTGCTGGTGACGGTCTTCTCCTCCGAACCGCTGCTCGCGCACTGGACGCACACGTTCATGGGCTCGGCCGCCGGCTTCGTGGCCCAGTTCTTTCCGCTGTTCCTGCTGGGCGCGCTGTTCGGCAAGCTGATGGAAGACAGCGGATCCGTGTCCGCGATCGCGCGCTTCCTGAGCGAGAAACTCGGCGCGCGCCGCGCCATCCTCGCGGTCGTGCTCGCCGGGGCGCTGGTGACCTACGGGGGTGTCAGCCTGTTCGTGGCGTTCTTCGTCATCGGGCCGATGGCCGAAGCGCTGTTCCGCGCGGCGGACATCCCGCGGCGGCTGATGCCCGCCGCGATCGCGCTGGGAACAACGACGTTCACGATGACGGCCATGCCCGGCACGCCGGCGATCCAGAATGCCATCCCGATGCCGTTCTTCGGCACCACGCCCTTTGCGGCGCCCGGCATCGGCCTCGTCGCTTCGCTGATCATGCTGCTGTTCGGGCTGGCTTGGCTCCGGTTCGCCGAAGCGTCCGCGCGGCGCGCCGGCGCAGGCTTTGCGGACAGCGCGGCGGCTGCCGTGCCGGTGACCGACGACCCGCTGGTTCGGGAACGCGCGACGACCGCCGGCGCGTTCGATCCGCCGGAAGCGGCCAAGGGCAAGCCGAGTGCTGACGAGCCCGGCATCGGAACGGCGCTTGCGCCGCTGGTGGTGATGATCGGCGTGAACCTGCTGATGTCATTCGTCGTCCTGCCGCGGCTCGACTTCGGCTTCGCGGACGACGAACACTGGCAGTCGCTCTCGGTGCCGGCGGCGAGCGGAGTGTGGTCGGTACTCGTCGCGCTGGCGTGCGCGATGGTGGTCCTGCTGCTGCTGAACCGTCGGCGCCTGGTGTCGGTCCGCGAGTCGATGGACGCAGGCGCCAACGCCTCGGTGCTGCCGGTGCTGAGTGTGGCCAGCCTGGTCGGCTTCGGTGCCATCGTCGCGGCGATGCCGGCTTTCGCCGACGTGCGCGACTGGATCCTCGGGATCGAGGGCGGCCTGCTGGTCTCGCTGTCCGTCTCCGTGAACGCGCTGGCGGCGCTGACCGGCTCCGCATCCGGCGGCATGACGATCGCCCTCGATGCGCTGGGGGCGACGTACCTTGCGCTCGCCGAGCAGCAGGGTGTCGACCCCGCCTTGCTGCATCGGATCGCCGCGATCGGCGCAGGCACGCTCGACAGTCTGCCCCACAACGGCGCCGTCGTGACGCTGCTCGCGGTGTGCCGCTCGTCGCACCGGGAGAGCTACTTCCACATCGCCATGACCGCCATCGTCGGCCCGATCGTCGCGCTGGTCGCGGTGATCGTGCTTGCCGGCCTCTTCGGATCGTTCTGAACTCCGATCCTTCACTTCCATCCCTGAATACCCAGAAGGGGCCGCCAGTGTTTCCGCAGCTGACTCGACATGAACGATGGGTCGCGCTGATCCTGCTCGCAATAGCAGGCGCGTGGCTGCTGCCGGCGCTCCAGCAGCCGGCCGAGTACCACGACTTCGCCGACCGCCGGGTGCTCCTAGGCATTGCCAACGCGGGCGATGTTCTTTCCAATGCTGCGTTTGCCTTGGCCGGGCTGTACGGGCTCATCCAGCTTCACCGAGGTCGCCGGTGGCTCGGCCCGGCGGTGCGCGCCAGCCTCCTCGTATTCTTCGTGGGCCTTATCCTGACCGCGCTCGGATCCGCCTACTACCACCTCGATCCGACCAACGCGACGCTCGTGCTGGACCGGCTGCCGATGACCATCGCATTCGCCGGAGTCTTTGGCGCCGTGGTCGGGGAGCGGGTCAGCACACGCGGTGGTTTCGCGTCACTGGCGGTGATGCTGGCGATCGGGCTGGCGAGCGTTGTCTACTGGAAATACACGGACAACCTCGCGCCGTATGCGGCGGTCCAGTTTGGCGGGATCGCCGGCCTCGTGATCCTCCTCGTGGCGACGCCGCGCGGCGCCGAGGCGCTGCCGTGGTGGGGCCTGATTGCCTGGTATGCCCTGTCGAAGCTGCTGGAGACGGGTGACACCGTGATCTGGCATGCCTCGAGCGCGGCTGTCGCGGGCCACCTGCTGAAGCACCTCGCCGCCGCGATGGGCGGCTTTGTCATCGCGCACGCGCTGCGTCGGCCGGCGGCGTCGCTGCCGCTTCGAACCATCGACAACGCGCAGGCAGCGGTCAGCGGAGACAGCCGCTGACGTCGGTGAGGCGCTCGGCGCTCGGCGTGTCGTTGCGCCGAGCCTGCTGCGCCGGCGCCGGCGTCACGGCCCGGCGAATGGCTGCGCGTCCGCGTCGTCCGGCCGGAAGGTCGACAGCAGCGCTTCGAGCCGCACCGGCACCCCCGTCGTCGACGGCGCCACGATCTGTCGCCCGCTTGCGGCGGCCGGCCGGTCGATGCCGTCCTCGACGCGCGCGAGCAGGTAAGTGAAGAACGGGTTCGACGGCAGCCGCGTCAGGAAATCCTGATCGACGATGAGCGCGCCGCGTTCGCCTCGCGCGTCGAGGGCACCGAGGTTTAGCCCGAACTCCAGGCCGGTCTTCGGGTCGGGGTGTGTTCCGTAGAGCGGATCGTCCGGCGGGATCGGGATGGACAGGTGCGACAGAGAGAAGATGCCGCGCGGATAGGGCAGCCCGAGTGGCTTGTCCACGGCGTCCAGCTGGCCCGGCGCAATGCTGCGCTCGACAGTCGCGTCCGTGTCGTCGCCGGCGTTGACGATCGCCGTGAAGCGATAGGCCTGCGGCGTGGTGGGCGTCAGGCGGTCCAGCGCGACATACGAAGACGGACGCAGCAGCGGCCCGAACTTGACGGTCCGGTTCACATCGAACAGCACGATCTCGCTGCCGTTGTCCGGAAGGTAGGCATACAAGGCGACGAGGATCGCCGGCGTGCTGACGGTGAAGTCGATCACCGACTGGAACGTCAGCACCGGCGGCATCGTTTCGAGGCGTCCCGCGCGAGCGAGCCGCTCGATCTGCCTTTGGAGGGCATCGGTGAGCAGGTACGACTGACGCGCGCCGTTGACCGGAAACGAGTTGTACTTGAACGGGTTGAACTCCGGGATGTTGCTGAGCCAGGCAGCACTGGCGAGCGGCGGCAGCACGGCAGGCAGGCCGGCCAGCCCGGCGTAGCGGGCAAAGCGCGTTATGCCGATCATCGGGGTGAACAGCACCAGGCGGTCAGCGCGTGGCAACTTCGGGTCTTCTATCGCGTCCAGGGCGTACTTCACCGCCAGCGCGCCACCGTTCGAGAACCCGGCCAGGTGCAGCGGGGCGGGCGCGGGCACCCGGCGTCGCGCTTCACGGATCGCGAGCTGGGTTGCCGCGCTCCAGTCGCGCCAGCGCACGTCCGAGAGGCCGGCGGGCACCGTGCCGTGGCCGGGCATGCGGACGCCGATCGCCACGAAGCCTCGCTCCACGTAGCTTCGCGCGACGTGCCGCAGGCTGTACGGCGAGTCCGTCAGGCCGTGCAGCAGGACGACCACGCCCTTTGGCGGGCCGGATGGCTCCATCACGTAGGAGCGGTTCCAGTCCTGCTTGAAACGCGGCGAATAGACCGGGCTGCCTTCGAAGTAGCGGTTGTACGGGACACGCGCGTCAGGCTCGAGACGCTGCGTCACGTTGGCGCGGATGTCCTCGAAGATCGCCTGTTCCTGCGCGAGATACCGAGTCCAGTTGGCGGCGTCGAGCTCATCGGCGCTCAGTTCAACGGGAACGTGCGTGTGCCACGGCTGCAGCGCGGGGCCGCGCATGGCGCGGACCGATCGCACGCCCAACGCCACGACGGCGAGCAGCAGGAGAGCAAGGAGCAGCCAGGTTAAGGTGCGTTTGAAGATCATCATCACTGTCCAGGGCCGAACTGCGCAGGCCGGCGGTACGCCACACCCTGCTGGCGGGCGGCCACCGGTACGGTCATTGGGAAATCAGGAACACGTGGCCCGAAGCCGTCGCAGCGCCTCGTTGCTCTTCGGAAGGACGTCGCGGTTCTCGTCCGGGAAGTAGCGCTCACCGCGCGGAATGGCATCGCTGCCGCGCGGCGGGAACCCGCGGACGGCGACGACTCCCGGAGCCAGCTTCGATGCATCGATGCGGCCGCTGTCGATGTCCCGCTGGCACACGAGGAGCACGCCATTGCTGCGGATGACACGCTCACGCAACGCGATCGACGACTGGGGCGCCAACGCCGTCAGCGCGTCGGCATTCGGCGCCAGCGTGAGCACGAAGAAGCGGCGGCCCTTCGGGTTCTGAGCGAGCCCACGACTGGCCGCCTGGTCGAAATTGAACTCGTAGCCCGCGATGTACAGCCCGCCTTCTCGCGGCGCGGCAGCAGCAATCGGCACGGCGCAAGCGACCAACACCGTTGCGCCCAGCCGCTTGAGCCGTCGCGACGTGGTTGAAGGGCTCGGAGTCATCGATGGTCCTCTTCGCTGTTCCAAAGCAGGGATGATAAAAAAAACCCCGCCGAGGCGGGGTTTTTTAATCAGCGAGATTCGCTGTTAGCGACGGACGGGACGCGTCCCGACCACCTCGACCTCGACGCGACGATTCGGCTGCAGGCACTCGATCAGCTGCTTGCGGTTGCGAATCTCGCCCTTGGCCGACGGATCCGGACACTGCTTGACCGGGTTCGCCATGCCTTTGCCTTCCGTGTAGACGCGGTTCGGCTCGATGCCCTTGCTGACAAGGTAGTCCTTGACAGCCTGCGAACGACGCTTCGAAAGGCCCAGGTTGTACTCCACGCTACCGATGCGGTCCGTGTAGCCAACCGCGATGATGACTTCCAGGCTCACGCCAGCCATTTTCGACACGAGGTCGTCCAGCTTCGCCTTGCCCTCAGGACGCAGAACGGCCTTGTCGAAGTCGAACAGCGCGTCAGCCGCGAACGTCACCTTCTCGCTGGTCGGAGCAGGCGGCGGCGGGGGCGGCGGGGGCGGCTTCGGTGCGGCTGGCGGTGGCGGGGGCGGCGGCGGCGGTTCGCACGTCGGGGCCTTCATCAGGTCGCGATCGCACTCGCAGCCAACGGTCCAGTTCGGGAACGGTGCGCCCTCGATCTTGGCCGCGGCAGCGCGCTCGACGCTCCAGCTTCCCGTGCGCCAGCACAGGCCGAACGGATCGCGGACGACAACGCCGCTGGGATCGATCACGTACGGGCTTTCCTTCGGGTCGACCAGCTTGAGGGCGCGGCTGGGATCCGGCTTGTAGCCGGCCCCGGTCTGGGCAAATGCAAACCCAGCGACGGCCATCAACGCCGAGGCGACAACGCCCAGCTTGATGCTTTTCTTCATTGGTTCTCCTCACTCGAGTCAGAGAAGACCGCCCGGTCAACTGATCGGACGGCCAGGCCGGCTCCGCGTCGCCTGGTGACTCCCGAACTTCAGGATGCCCCGGGCGTGAGCAGAATCTGCCGACATCTATTCTGCCACGCTCCCACACTTGGCATCAGATCGGCGTGCGCAGAAGCTAGCAGAACCTGTCTCGCTTCGACAACACGCCGTCCGGCGACCCAGACTTCGCTGACCTGTTCCCGTCCAGCCGAGTAGACGAGGTGGGAAATGACGTCGTAGAGGGGCCGGGTTTCGGGCGGATCCAGGTCAAAGGCCACCAGGTCTGCCTCCTTGCCGGGCTCGATCGACCCGATCCGGCGCTGCAGTCCCAAAGCCCGGGCTCCGCCAAGGGTTGCGGCATCGAGCGCATCGGGCGCCGGGAGCACGCTGGCGTCGCCGGCGGCGCCCTTGGCCAGCAAAGCCGCCAGGCGCAGTTCGGAAAGCATGTCGACCCGGTTGTTGCTGGCGGCGCCATCCGTGCCGAGGGCGAGGTTGACCCCGG
>Ga0209079_10000038_pt1 | contig 63989 bp, 69 predicted proteins | sample PPLLaktember2015_2_FD_187259 | JGI IMG/M metagenome (GOLD analysis project Ga0209079, IMG submission 187259) | Freshwater sediment microbial communities from Prairie Pothole Lake near Jamestown, North Dakota, USA - PPLs Lake P7 Core (6) Depth... | ecosystem: Environmental > Aquatic > Freshwater... | reverse complement strand
TCCAGAATGCCGGCATTGTTCACCAACGCAGTGAGGGGGCCCAGTTTTTTATCCACCAATTCAAACAGTCGGCACACATCGGCTTCCACAGAAACATCGGCGGCCACGGCAATGGCTTTACCCCCTGAGCGTTCAATCGCACGGACAACGGTATTGGCAGCAGCGTGGTTGCGAAGATAGTTGACGCATACGGCATAGCCGCGTTCTGCGGCAAGCAGGGCGGTTGCTGCTCCTATGCCGCGGCTGGCCCCCGTAATGATGGCGATCTTCTTCATTGCTCAGGAATCCCGTGTTTGGCGACTCTCGACAGAGAGAGCGGGCCGGCAAGTGCCTGTTGGAATTTTCATGTTGATTTTTTGCCTGCCCTGCTGCCGATGGCTACAGGATCATCTCGATGAGATGAGGGCCTGGTTCCCGGAGGGCCTTCTTCAACTCCCTGGCCAGGTCCTCGGCCGTGTCGACGGCCACGCCGGGCACGCCCATCCCTCTGCTCAGGCTCGGCCAGTCGATGGGGGGATTCCCCAAGTCCGTGAAGGCGCGCACCCTGGGACCCGGGTTCGTGATTCCCGCGCGCTGAAGCTCCACGTTGATGATGTTGTAGCTGCGGTTCGAGCAGATGAGCGTCGTCACGTTCATTTTCGCCTGGGCCTGTGTCCAGAGGGACTGCACCGTGTACATGGCGCTTCCGTCGGCCTGCAGGTTGATGACGGGTCTGTCGGGGCAGGCTACGGAGGCCCCGGTGGCCGAGGGCATGCCCTGCCCGATGGCGCCCCCGGTGAGCATGAAGTAGCTGTGGGGGGCAAGTGTTGCGCCCAGCGGAAAATACGTCATGGACGAAGTCAGACCCTCGTCGACGATGATGGCATTCTCGGGCTGCAGCGCGGCGAGCGTCGTGCAGGCGGTCTCGGGCGTCAGCTTTCCCGACGGGATGACGGGGACATTATATCCCGCGACGAGTTTGCCAATGGCCGCCTTGCCGGGCGCGTCCAGTTCGTCAGCCAGCGCCGCCAGGGCCGCGGCCGCATCCTGCGAATCACCGTCGACGCGCAGCTTCGGCACGTCGACGGCAACGGGATTGCTCCATTGGCCCTCGTAGCCGAAGAAGTTGACGGGTTGGTCCGTCCCCGCGAGCACCACGGCCTTGTAGGGCGCAAGCACGGCCGCCGCCGGTTCCGGGAAGTAGGGTACGCGGGAAACCGGCACGATCCCGGCGCCCCGGTCGACGTAGGCGGGGAAGTTGATGCAGAAGAGATCGCAGCCCACGGCAGCCCGAATGCGGCCGGCTGCCTCGAGGCCGCGGCGCCGCAAGGCGCGGCCATTCATGATGAGCGCGGTTTTCTCGGTGGATTTCAGCATCTTTGCGGCGGATTCGATCACGTGCCGGTCAGGGGGATCGCATGCGTAGTTCGTTACCGCGGGGATCTCGCCCCGGTACTCTTTCCCCTGGAGGTCACAAGGGACGATGAGGCTTGCGATCTGGCCGCGCAGGGAAGCTTCGATCGCCTCGGCCGTGTCCCGTGCGATGGTCTCGACGGATCGGGTCGTCCGCTGCCACCCAGAGAATGTCTTGCAGAGGCATTCGATGTCCATGGCCAGGGGGGCATTCGCTGCCATATGCCAGGAGGCGTGTTCACCGATCACGTTGAGCAGAGGCGTGCTGGCCCGTTTTGCGTTGTGCAGGTTCGCAACCCCGTTGGCCAGTCCCGGCCCCAGGTGCAAAAGACACAGGGCCGGCTTCTCCTTCATGCGCCCGTAACCGTCGGCCGCGCCGGAGCAGACCCCCTCGAACAGGCCGAGCATGGGCTTGATCCCGGTGATGGAGTCGAAGGCCAGGATCATGGGCATCTCCGTCGTGCCTCCGTTGGCAAAGCAGACATTGATCCCGGCCGCCGCCACTGTCTTCAAGAGAGCTTCCGCACCGTTCATAAGAGTCCTCCTCGTTGTTTACGGTTCTTTCAGAAACCGGATAAGCAGCACGTATCGCCTCCCGAGGTTTTCGAGACGCACGCGTATGTTCACCTTGTCCGTTTTCTTGATGTCATAGAAATCCGGCAACAGCTTCAGCTGTTCGAGATGAAAACGGATCCGTTTCAGAAATCCCTCCAGGTCAATGCCCGCGTAATGACGGAGCACGGGCACGTCCTTCACCATGGTTTCATTGACCGTTCCCTTCCGTACCGTCGAGAAATCGAACCCTTCGTCGATCAGCCTGGTGAGGTTTTCAAGCTTCAGCCTGGCGATGACCTTGGCTTCATCAGCCCCCATCTTGAGGCAATGCTCGAGGATGAGGGCGGCGTTGAACTCGATCTCCGAGAGAAGGCGGTTCCGGTCACCCCGCGTCTTCTTGCGGATGGAGGCAAGATCCCGCAGGAGGTTGCCGCTGTCCTTGCCGATGCCGAAGATGTCGCGAATGAGGCCCATACTCTGGTCTGCCTGGTCTATCCCGTCTATTCGGTCCGTTTCGTCAAATCCCCCTTCTATAAAGGGGGGATGAAAGGGGATTTCGCTTTTTCTTCACTAAAGCACTCAGACACTTGGACACTCAAACACTTTTTATTTTCATAGCATGAAAAAAACAAAAAAGGCAGAGCCCAATGAACTCTGCCTCAACTTCGTTTCCCATTCCATCGGTTACCCGAACAGTACGGACCACAGGATGGTCACGGTCAGGAAAAGCCCCAGCAGGAGGCTTCCCAGGCCGAAGGTGGCCGAGATGAGCTTGAGCGGGATGCTGGGATGCCCGCGCTTCATGGACTCCAGACGCCCCTCTGCCATCAGGCGCTCGTACTCCAGGGGCCTCTGCTCCTTGAGTTCCTCGAGCCGGTAGGTCCCCGTGAAGATGAGACGGTCCATGGGGAACTTGTTCGGGATGAAGTGCGTGTTGAAAAAGTGGATCGTGAAGATGAACAGGGCCGCCAGCAGCGCCTCCTCGGAGTGCACCAGGGCGGCGATGTTCATGACCCACCCGGGCACGAGGTAGGACGACCACTCGGGCTTCCAGAGCAGGATCCCGGAGCCGCCGATTGCGAACATGCCCCAGAAGACGGCCAGGAAGTCGAATTTCTCCCAGTAGGTCCAGCGGTCGAATTTCGGCGGCTCGCCCTTGTTGAAGAACCACCGGAGCATACCCTTGAAGTCCTGGAGGTCCTTCAGGTTCGGGAAGAGCGAGTCGGGGCCGAGCAGCCGGCCAAGCCAGCCCTTCCTGCCCTCACCCTTGGGGAAGAGGAAACGTAAAGATTCGATCGAGACGTAGGTCATCCCGACAATCAACAGGAAAGCGGCCCCTCGATGGAAGAGCCCTGCCATGTGGGCGCCGCCCCAGAGGCGTGTGAGCGTTGCGGCCCACTCCGTTCCTGCGTACTTGAGGGGGAACCCGGTCAGCACAAGCGTGAAGAAGGAGAGTACCAGGAGCACGTGCATGATCCGGTACTTGACGGAGAAGCGCTCCACCTGCTGGAGGCCCTCGCCGGTCGCGTGCACCGACGGCGGGACGACCCCCTCCCGCTCCATGCGGTCCTGCTCCCAGTAGACCTTCCGCCACCAGAGGATCGTGTGGACCCAGAAGAAGGCGAGTGTCCCGATGAGAAGCGCCCCCATGAAGAGGAATGTAATGTACAGGGCAGGGTACTTGTCCCGGTCCGTGTAATCCGGGTGCGCCTGGTAGCTCAGGAAGCGGGCGTGAAACCCAGCGTGGCACCGGCCGCAATTCGCCTCGAGATTGTCCGGGTGAATACTGGAGCGGGGGTCTTCCTTCGGCAGGATGTTGTGCTTCGTGTGGCAGTCGCCGCAGCCTGCCACCGGCGCCGGGTAGCCCAGTTCCTGGACCTTGCCGTGGTAGGTGCCCTCGTAGTATGCGACCATCTTGTCGGAGAGGTTGTTGCGCGTCATCATGGCGCTGTCGGCGTGGCAGCGCTTGCACTTCTGGGTGTAGAAATCGCGCGCCTCTGCCGGGTATTGCTCCAGCGAGGTGTGAAACACCCGGGTGTTGTGAAGGCCGTGGCAGTCCGAGCAGGCAGCCGCGTCCTGGTTTCCCTTCAGGACGGCCTCGCCGTGGCCGGAGGTCGTGTAATCGGCGTTACCGTGGCACTCGGTGCACTTTTCGATGATGGCGAGCTTGACGTTTCTGTCCTTGTCCTGCCTGATCGCGTGGATGTTTCGGTGGCAGTCGCTGCATTGGAAGTCTTCCTGGATGTAATGGAAGTTGTTCCGGTATTCCTTCGCGATCTCCTGGTGGCAACTCCCGCAGTCGACGGGGGCGGGCTTCTCCTTGCCGTCGCGGTGCTTTTCGACGTCCGTGATCCCCACGTGGCAGCTCGTACAGCCGTTGCCTGCATGGATCGATTTGTTAAAGTCGACCCGGTAGAGCGGCTCGTCGTGGCAGAACCGGCAGTCCTGGGCCGCCGGGGCGGGGACGGGCAGGCAGATGACGGCGAATAACGCCAGCAGCACGAGCGCTCCCGAAAAGAGATGGCTGCAATGCCTTCCCGTTGCGATGTTCATCCCTTTGAGCCCTTCCATCTGCAATCTCGCCCTATTGCTTCTTTGCCTGCATCTCCTGCCAGGCCTCCATGCCGCCGAAGAGCCTCATGACCCGGTAGCCCTTCATCTCCAGGTAGCTGCCCGCCAGGAATGTCCGGAACCCGCGGTCGTCTACGAGCACCACTGTGCGATCCAGGGGGATCACGGCGTAGCCGCTGCTGAACCGGTACAGCGGGATATTCAATGCCCCTTCGATGTGGCCTTCTTTGTACGACTTCTCCGAGCGGACATCGACAAGGAGAAGGTCTTTGCGCTCCGCGAGCATCTGCTTCAAGGCCTGGGCCCGCAGTGACTGGATGGATCCCCGCGGGACCCGCTCGATCGTCTCCATGGAATACCCCGCCTGCTTCCATGCAGGCATCCCGCCTTCCAGTACATGAACCTGCCTGTATCCTGCTTTGACGGCCGCATCGGCTGCGCGGCAGCTCCGATAGCATCCCGCACTCTCGCAGTAAAACACGATGACGCGATCCTTGTCGGGCGGCAGGACAGTGTTTGGGCTGTTCTCGACTTCTTCACAGGAAAGACACTTCGTGCCGGGGATGCGGTGATCGAGGCACTCGAGTTCGCTCATTGTGTTGAACACGGGGAGTTCCTTGTCCGATGCCATCATGGCGCGAAGCGTCGAGGCATCGACGACCTTCCACGGCGGCGGCGCCTCCTGCGGCTTCGAACAGGCCGCCAGCGCGGTGATCAGGATCAGCGCCGCAGGCACGATCAGCCCGATCAGATTCTTTCGCGACATGAGCGTTCTCTTCTTCCTGGACCCTGGACCCTAGACCCGATACCCTGCCTCATTCCGAGGCAGGCACCCCGGTGAGTCCCCAGTCCGCCATCTGCGGCTCCGCGATGGGTTCCTTCGGCGTGGGGTAACTTTCCTTCAAAAATTTTCCCACGCCCCGCACCTTGAGCTTCGTGAAGAAAGGCGCGTTGTCGGCGTGGCAGTCCGTGCACCCGTCTTTATTGCCCTTCTGCCCCAGCGTCTTTTTGGCCGAAACGGGCAGGGTGCCATGGTAGATCGGGAACATAACGGCCCGGGTCAGAGCCGGCACGGGGCGCCCCTGGATCTTGTCCTTCTTCAATTCGTAGAGCTGGTCGGCCACGAAGACGACGTTTTTGAACCCCATGGCACCCAAGGCCCTGACCATGAGCAGAATGTCCGCATCGGTGGCCACCGTCGTCTGCTTCACCTTCGCGCCTGCGTGGGTGACGACCTCGACCGTTGTGAGCTTTTTCTGGCCCGCAGCCGCTTTCCTCACATGTTCGAGACCGATGGGCCTCACGACCCCCTCGGAGAGCATCTCCCCGAACCACTGGCTCACCTTGGGCACGGCCGGCACGTAACGCTCGCCGTCTCCCCTGACCCGTTCATAACGGTCCGTCCAGGGCTTCCAGAGCTCGGACGCCATCTGTGTCATCTCATCGGGGCGGGTGACCAGGCCTGCCTTGTCCGTCGAGTACCACGCCGGCTGTCCCGTGCTGTGATCCACGAGATAGACGCTGCGGGTCTTCCGCTCCGAGGCGTGGCAGGACGTGCAGTGAAGCAGGTAGAAATGGAAGGTCGCCTTGTGAAAGAGAGACCGGTGGATGTTGTCGGGGTTCTTGGCCTCTTTCGGCATTCCAGCCCGGGTCGGCCTGTACTGGCCCTCGAGGTGGCAGTCTGCGCAGGTCTTCATCCCCGCGCCGTCGAGGTCGTTGCGGGCCGTGGCCGTGGGTGACCACCCCTTGCCGATCCGGTGCCGGAGGCGTTCGGCCTGCGTCTTTCCGGCCAGGGTATGGCAGTCGGTGCAGCGCAGCCCCGCCTTGAGGTGCAGATCGCCTGCGGGCAGGTAAAGGGTGCCCGATTTCGTGCCGTCCATCTGGCGGTGGCACTGGGTGCAGTTGTCCGCTTCGACGGACTTGTTGATCAGACGGCTTCCCTTGAATTTCCCTTCCGGCGTAAAGAGTTTGCGGTCATCCCATACGTACCGGACGGAGGGGCGAGTCGAGAAGTTCCACGACCCCCTGTCGTAACCCTCGACGGCCGGTCCTGCCTCGAGGTTGTTGAAGGCGAAAACGGCGCCCCTGATCTCGCCCAGCCCCGCGCCGGCCGTGGCGGCCCAGCGGTAGTTACGGCGGCTGAGTTGATCGTTTCGGCGGTCGATGCGGTAGCCCTTCAGGTGGCACATCAGGCAGTCCCCCTCGACAACCCCGCTTGCCCGGAAGCGGCTGTTACCGTCGGGAGAGTATCGGGAGGAGTAGTCCCCGTCCAGGGGCAGAGGCTTCAGCGGCTCGCCCTGGGCGAGGTTTTTCGAGAGGTCACGCCTGCCGTCTGCCTTCCTGCCGAACTCCATCGGGCCACCGCCCGGGTGGGTCCATCCGGGTGCCGTGGCGATGACCTGGCCCTTGCTGCCGATCTTGCCGCCCGCGGCGATCCAGTCGTAGGTGGAGTGCCCCATGTCGCGGGCACTGGCGTTTTTCTTCGCGGCCACCCTTTCTGTGAATGTGCCCGGGGCGCCTCCCTTGCCGAAGTTGCCGGGGGAGAGGACCCAGGGGCGTTTCGGGTCGTAGCCGTCTTTCATCTCGTCGAAGCCCTGCTGGAAGTGCGTGCCCGACGTGACGGTCATGTAGCCGTGGCAGGTCCCGCAGGTTTTGCGGGGCGAATAGGGGTCGGTGCTGTTTCTCGTGGGGGTGATGCGCTGACCCTGCTCGTTCTTGAGCCAGATGTCCTCGTGCTTCCAGTCCGGCGCGCGCGCGGCATCGAGCGTGAGCGGCACGAACAGGGCCAGGAGAATGAGGGCACAGGCTTTCTTGAACCGGCTCATGAAAGTCCCCGCAGTTCAGGGCAGCAAGACGAAAAATGTTCGGTTCAAATTCCGGCAACGCATTTTTGTGAGATCCCGGCACCCCTGGGGTGCCGGGATCTCAGATCAGATCAGAACAGATCCATTACAGGCTCAGGGCTCTTTGGGTGCCGCGGGGTCCGCCAGCCACTCCATGGAGGAGCCGTCATAGACCTTCACGTTCTTGTAGCCCAGCAGGTCGGCGAGGGCCAGCCACCAGGTCGTGCAGACCTTGCCCGTGTCGCAGTAGACGATGATCTCCTTGTTGAGATCGGCCCCCACGACGGGCTTGGCGATGGCCTCGATCTCGGCCTTGTTCTTGTACGTGTTGTCCGCGTTGAACAGCAGGCCGGGCGGCAGGTTCACGGCGCCCTTGATGCGTCCCGTCGTGGGCACGAAGTCGAGCTTCTTTTCTCCCTTGAAGAACTCCGGCGGCCGGACATCGACGAGCACGGCCTTGCCGAGGGCGCCCATCACGTAGGCCTTGTTCGCGATGAACTGCTTGTTGAACTTGCCCTTGTAGGCCTTTGCCTTGGGTTTCACGGCGTCCTTCGAGAGGGCCTTCTTCTCCGCGACCCATTTCTCGATGCCGCCGCTGAGGACCGCCGCGCTCTCCACGCCGGCGTAGCGGAGGGTCCAGGCGACCCGTGTCGCATCCGTGCGGAACGGCATGGTCTCGTTCTTCGAGACCACGACAACCTTTGTGGTGGGCTCGATGCCCGCTGACGAAATGATGTCCTTCAGGTCGTCATCGGAAGGCAGCTCGTTCATGAGCACCCCTTTCTTGATGCCCCAGACACCGTAGAACACGTTGATGGCGCCGGGGATGTGGCCGTCGTTGTACTCTTCCACCTTGCGGACATCTAGAACGGTTACCTTGGAGAGATTGGCCTGGAGCCACTCCGTCGTGACGAAAGGCTCATCCGCGAATGCCGCAGCCGGCAGGATTAGAAGAACGGCCAGCAGGCCTGCCATGGCTTTCATTTTCGTTTTGATCATAGAAAAACCTCCTTTTTTTATTTGCTGACGGGTATGGGTTTCGGTTTATTGATCAGCTCCAGGTTCGTCCGGGAGCTGTCTTTCAGGAGGGTATCCATGGTGAGGAAGCCCTTCCTGTCTTCGTGGCAGTTGTCGCAGTTGCGGGTCCTGTCCGTGCGCTTCCGGATATTGTGGATCGGGGCGTCCCAGTAGTTGGGCAGGGTGTCGAAGTTCGCCTGCAGAATCCCCTCGGGCTTGAAGGTGTCGCGCACCGTGGGGATGATTCGGAGGGTTGTGATCTCCCTGCGGTTTCTCGGGCTTGTCCCCAGGAAAAAGCCCGGCTTCGCCTCGGAGTGCCCTCCGTGGCAGTTGTAGCACTGCCGGTACTCGCCCGCCGAGTGGCAGGCGAAACAGCTCGCTGTATCCTTGTGCTTGATGTGGGCCACGCGGGCCGTCAGCTTTGCCTCCCGGCCCGGCTCGTGGCAGTCCGTGCAGCGCGGCCGGTCGCGGACCTCCTCCTTGAGGGCGTAGGCCTTGCCGTCACCGTGGAGTTCGTCCATGGTATGGCAGTCCATGCACATCATGCCCTTCTGGTAGTGGACGTCGGCATTGCCGCCGTACTCGCCCGTGTACTCGGGGTAGACACGGCCGCCGTGGCAGTAGGCGCAGGTCTTGCCCTCGTCTTTCCGCACGAACTTGTGCTTGTTGATGAGGCCCAGACTCACCCCGGCGATGGCCGGAGACTTCACGTGGCAGTCTCCGCAGGAGGCGTGGCAGGAATTGCAGGACTTCCGGAAGACCTTTTCGTCGAATATCTTGGTCTCTTCCATGGACATCCGCTTGATGACCCGGTTGCGCTGGCCGATTGTCGTATAGTGGAGGGACTTTTTGTAGTTCGCGGCGATCTCCTGGTGACACTCGCCGCAGAGGGCCAGCTCATTGGAGGGGCGCTTCACCATCCCTTCGTGGGCGGCGTCCTTGTCGTCGGCCTTGTCGTTTCCCTTGTGGCAGTACAGACAGCCCTTCTCGAAGTGCTTGTCCGTCTCGACGAGCTTTTTGTCGACGAGAAACGTCAGGTGGAAGGTCTCCGCCTTGACCGGCGGAGGCGCCCCCGCTCACCCCTCCGCCTCGCCCACGGGTGTTACAAAGGGCTTGCAGGTCTTCTTGAGCATGGCCTCGTCGGTGTGGCAGGTGACACAACTGCTCTGGTTCTGGGCGGTTGTCGATGAGGACAGAAGAAGGAGGGAAGGAATCAGAAGCGCAACGATCAGAATAACGATTCGAGCCTTCATAAGTCCTCATGGAAGTGATGAGCGGTGCCCCATATTGTAACGGCGTCCCGAAAATTGTCAACCCATTTTACGCGGTTGGCCGGGAATACCCCCGTGGCGTATCTCCGGCGGAAGGCCGCCAAGCCAGCCCTCTTCGATGACGCCCCACAGGCCGATCAGGATCGCCTCCGCGGCATCATGCCGCGGGACCGTGGGACGCCTCAGACTCGACCAGGCAATAACGGCGTCGGCGAGCCATGCCGCCCTTTCTTTCGCCATGGCGCCGGTCCGCTGCTCCCGGCCGAAGAGAATCGTCTTTCTCCAGTCCTCGGCCATGATTCGGCGCACGGCAATGCCTTGCTTCTGCGCCTCGCGCTCCCAGATCTCGGCGATGCCGCCGCCCCCTTCGATGACCAGCATGGCGAGGTCGGGGATTTCTTTCAGGATGCCGTAAACGGCCCGTTTCAGGCGCGCCGTTGTGCCGAAATTCTTCGAGCGGTACCATCTCAGCTTCCCGTCCTCCCCATAGAGGGCAAGGCCCGTTTTCAGCCCCAGGTCCACGGCCAGCAAAAATCTCATGCGATGATCCTTTTTTTCTCGTACCTCGGAACCGGCGACTCACTCCATGTAGATCGACTCGATGATTTCTTCCAGCGGAAGGTCGACGATCCCGATGTCTTTCACGGGATAGTTCGAGAAGAGATGGGAGGCGACGGCGGCGGCCCGGTCCGCATCCACCTCGAGCCGGACCTCCTGCCCGTTCATCATCCGCATGGTGCCAAGGCCGCCCAGCGCTTCTGTGGACACAGGGCCGTCGAAGACGACACGGATCTGCTTCTTGCGCCCCTTTGCGTTGTAGAGTTCCACAGCCTTCCCGTCAAAAGCAATCCGTCCCCGGTTGATCACGACTATCCTTTCGCAGACCTGCCCGATGTCGGCCATGTTGTGCGAAGTCAGGATGACCGTATGCCGGTTTTCCCTTCCCGTTTCGCGGATGAAATCGCGGATCCTTCGGGCGTTGATGAAGTCGAGGGCGTTGGTGGGCTCGTCGAGGAAGATGACAGAGGGGTTGTGAAGGAAGGCGGCAACCAGTTCGCAGCGCTTTCTTTCCCCGGCCGAGAGCTTGCGCTGGGGAACATCGAGGATCTCTCCGATTCCCGCCATGCCGACCAGATAATCCACGTTCCTTCTGTAGGTTGCGGAAGGGATTTCGTAGGTCACCCTGCAGAAGTCGAAATACTCCCGGGCGGGAAGGTCCCAGAAGAGGCGGTTCCTCTGTCCCGTGACCAGGGTGATGTTCTTCAGAAAGTCCTTCTCCCGCCGTGACGGGGTGTGTCCCATCACCTCGAGCGACCCCGCTGTGGGATGAAGGATGCCCGAGAGCATCTTCAGGGTTGTCGTCTTTCCTGAGCCGTTGGGGCCGATGAACCCGACGATCTCGCCCAGGCCGATATCGAGGTCGATCTCACGGACGGCATCCACGTAGACCTTCCGGCCCGAGACGAGGGCCTTCAGGGATCCCCCGATCCCCGCCTCCTTCTCGCAGAACCAGTAGGTCTTCGATAACTTCTCTGCGCGGATTGTGTTCATGGCTTATCCCATTCGGGTATAGGGTATAGGGTATAGGGAAGGTTCGTGTTGATTATATTCCCGATACCCGTTACCCGAGTCCCGATACCCTGTTTTTCAGCTGCTCGCCGACATGTAATTCTTCACACCCCTTCGCCAGAACATTAGCGCCAGCGCAAGCGCCGTCCCGCTCACGCCAAAGGCAAAGAAGAGAAAACCCGGCGACAGCGCCCCGAGGAGCGCCTGGGCCGGCACCTGGGCAATCAGCACAAGGGGCACGAAATAGATGAATATCACTTTCCAGAAGCCCTCGAAGATGTCCAGCGGGTAACGGCCGATCTTCATCAGGTTGTCGAAGATGACGGCAAGCCCGTAGGACTGCGTCGTCCAGAAGGATGTCGTTGCGATGGCGAGGATCACGGCATAGAGGAAGACGAGGGAGTTGGCGATCAACAGGATGTAGAGGATAACCTGAAGCGGCGCGATCGCCATGTCGAGCCGCCAGAGGACCCAGCCGAGAAACCCCAACGTCGGCAAGAAGCTGAAGAAGTCCATCATGTCCACGTCCTCCAGGGACGCGAAGAAAAGAAGATTGGCAGGGAGGATCATCCGGTAGTCCATCTCGCCGCTTTGAACCCTCGAGGGCAGGTGCGATGAAAGGTTCCGGCCGAAAGTGATGCTCATCATGTAATCGACGACGTGGAACGTGGCAAACAGCAGAAGCACCTGCTCCCAGGTCCACTCACCGATCCGGGATACCTTCAGGAAGATCGCCTGGAAAAAGAAAAAGAGCAGGGCAATCCGGATCACTTTGCCCGTGATCATCAGGAAAAAATGGGGCCGGTAAGCCATCTGCTTCATGAGGCCCACTTTCACGAAGAACAGGAAGAGTTCCCAATAGCGGCGCAGATCCTTCACGACTCAGTCCCCCATGGCCACGTATCGCCGGACCCCCCGTCTCCAGAGGACCGCATTGATGACTGCCAGCCCTGCGATCCAGAATCCCATCCGCACCAAAGCGCCGGCAACCTCGTCGGCCGGTGTTTTCCCGAGATAGATCGTCATCGGAAGATAGATCAGGTAGGGGAAGGGGAGGGCGAAAAAAAAGGCCTGCAGGATGGACGGGAAAAAGGACAGGGGGATGATGGCGCCGCCCGTGACTTCGAGGATCACACGCATGGTGAAACGGATACCATAGGTGTTCTCGACCCAGAAAGCAAGCAGGCTCAGGCTTTCAAAAAGGAGAAACTGCAGAAGGACGCCCAGGGCGACGGCAATCGCGAAGAGCAGCCAGCGGTCCGGCGAGCCCGGGAAAATAAGGAAATCCCGGAAAAAGAGGAAAACCACCCCATAGCCGGCAAGTCCCAGAAGAAACAGAAAAAGTTTGGTCCCCATGTCCCGAAAGAACCAGACCCAGTAGGGGCTGAACGGCTGTACGAGCAGCCCCGAAAGAGTCCCGTCGGCAATGGTCTGGCTGGTTTCGTTGTTTTCCGCCGTTGTCAGGATGAACGTGTTGATCAGCCCCCCTCCCAGAAGGTAGGTGATCATCTCGGGCATCGTGTAACCACCCAGGCTGGAAACAGAATTTCCCCGATAGACGGCCATCCAGAGAAAGATGATAATGAGCGAGGTGAGGACCCCGCTTAAAACCTGGAGGAAAAAATTGAGGCGGTACACCAACCGCTCGATGAGGACCAGTTTCAGGACGGCAAGACACTTGGCGGCAGATCCCATCACACGTTCCCAGGGTTTTTGAGGATTCTAACATGACCCCGGGAGTGCCTCAAGGGCCGTCAGGAGAAAAATCGCTAAAGGAAAGGGCGGCAAGAGCCGATAGAGTGAACGAAGCCTTCAGACCGAACGGATTTTCTACATATTCCTTCACGTGCTGTGCAATCTGCGCGGACCGGAGGCTTGTACCTGGAAAGGGCAAACCGCCCGAAAGGGCGGGACGCAAAGCCACCGGCCTACGTCCGGGTATCCGGATAGGGCGGCGGGGTTGCCGGGTGAGCGGTGAATCTCCATGGACGGTTGTCCCGCACGCCCCAGAAAAAAAGGAGGTGTCTGCAATGGATCCGTCCGATGGGCATTCCGCGTGGAGGTTTCAGTATTCCCACCCTGCCAACACGGCAGCGAAAGTCAAAAGGGTGTCCCTGCTGTCCTGGCTGGCCAACCTGATCTTTCTTTCCGGGACCCTGCTTTTCGCCTATCAACTCTACGGCTGGATCGGGTATAACGAATGGACGAGGTATCCCTCCATTGCCCTGGTGAAGTATCTCCCGGCTGGTTATTTCAGCTTTCTCAACGAGATCGCCTTTGTGAAGGAAATCCTTCTGTGGCTTCTCGACCGGGCGGATCTATCCGTCCTGCTGATCCTGATGGGGTTCTTCATCACTAAGTTTTTCACCGATTCGGAATGATGATCCGGAGGGGATGACACAGACAAAAGACAAGTGCGACGGAGCGGTTTGCCGGGTACGATCATACCAGAAAACGAAGATGCGATTGCCTGGCTCAAACCGCCAAAGAATCGTTCAGGGGCAAATAGACAAGATTTGAATTTCATGGGATGGTGAGGGCCGTCGCTGCTGGCGGCCTTCGCCTTCATCGCAGTATTTACCAAACGTAATGCAAAGGGGTCAGGATTTTCCCGTGCCTGTAACCCTCCGGATGGCTTTGTACATTTCCTCGGAATCATTCCCCTTCGTAATATATCCCGCGGCACCGGCACGCATCATGCCCGAAATAAAGCTTTTATCGGAACACATGGAAAGAGCCAGGATCTTGATGCCCGGCATTTTGGCGTGGATTTGGCGGGTGGCCTCGATTCCATCCATGACCGGCATCTTCACATCCATGAGGATGACATCGGGTTGAAGTTCGCGGGCCGATTCGACCGCTCTCTGACCGTTTTCGGCCTCTCCAACCACCTCCATGTCAGCCTCATGGTTGATCGTCATCTTAAGCCCGTCGCGGAACACCTTGTGATCGTCAACGATCAAGACTCTCTTTTTCACGATCTCCTTACCCCTGCCAACCCTATGAGACCAAAGCCGAGCAGCAGCATGGTGGAGGGTTCGGGCACAGTCGTGATTTCGAAGTTCGATTCAGTGAAACTTGGTATTGCATCACGGCCGCTCTGACCAGTAAGGTTTGTCATGCGAAACAGGATCTTCAAGTCGGCAGTATTGTCGTTCAGATCCCTAGAGTACACCAAGCGGGGTAGGTCGAGACCACTGTTGAAGTAAATGAAAAATCCTGCTCCTGGAGAAGTGATCTGTGCTGCGATTAGGTTGGCGGCGTTCCCGGCACCGAATGGAGTTGCCGGGTTGGCATCATTGTCAAAAGTCTGCAAAACGACGACATTCACGCCGCTGGTCGGAAGACTGCCCACCACGCTGTTTGCGAAAAAGACCTGGTTCCCAGCGTTAAATACCGTCGATTCCAACGAGAAGATGTCTGATGCAATATTGAAGCCGATAGAGTCTTCGCCACCCACGACCTGTCGCCCCGGTGTGGTCAGGGCCGTGGTACCTGCAAACGGGTCAGTATCGAACCGGAAAATCTCTGCATCCGCACTACTAAGAACTCCTGCTAAAATTAGCACAGTGATTAAGATGGATATAGCGCATGCAAAATATTTCCTTCTCATCTCATTCCCTCCTTCATGTTTCCTTCATCTTTTCCTTCTTCATATCTGACTCTCTTTGGCCCACTTTTTTATGAAAATTCTGCATAATTTCAAGCATGAGCAGTACGAATTTGAACTGTGAATAGATGAGCCGGAGGATTGAGGCGGATAGCAGAAGACGTTTCATGATGTTAAAAGCATTAAGCATACCTGTTATTCATGTGCATGATTTAACAAATATTTATTTATAGCTGGATCTTCGGCTTAACGAGGATTTGTAAGAATTACCGTCACTGAATGCCGATTCACAACAAGACCGGCAATAAAGACGTAAATGATAATAAGGCATTAGATGAAACAACGATATTTGTAAGATATGCTGACATTCTTGCGCATTTATCTGTAGTTGGTATCATTGATTAATCCATGTAAGGTTTAAGATGGGTGTTTCTTAAGGTTTATCGAGGGTCGAATTAAGCCTTCCTTCAAAAAGGCGTCGAGCAAGCCTTGATCTGTCGGGGGCCAGTTCCCAGAAAAAGGAACTTTGCCCGAGGACATACCTGCGGCCCCTGATCGAACTTATAAAGACAAAGGTTGGATCGACTGGTGACTGGCTTGGTGTTACGAATGCAAAGGGCGAACCAAGGTGATAATATGAATTTGGATAGTTGCGGCGCAACCATCTGTGAATGAAAATTAATGAAAATGGCCGAAAGCGGGCTTTCCAACCAATTGATGACACTAGGCAAAATCAATAGGTTAGGAAATATTCACGCCTGCAATGCAGCTATCAGCTGTAAAAGACCGCGTTCGGGTTTATCCTGGCATCCTTGACGCAGAGAAGGCAGTAATAAGCCGGAATAACGGTGCCGCATCCGGAGCCGATCAGTTCGAAGCAGGCACACTCCTGACAGAGAGGGATCTCACATCCGGTGCATCTAATGAACGACAGTCTCTTTCCGCAATGACCGCAGGTCTCCCGTTCCGCGTTAGCGCGGGACTCCATCACGTCCTCTTTCCTCTCTCCTAACAGCCGATGGGGAATGTCGGCCTGCCCGTCCGCAAAGAGAACTTTTTGTTTTTGTGCATGGAGCACATATCAGAAAACCGAAATAATTTCAAGCACTAGCTTTACCTGTGATATCCAGTCCTTAGCTTCATGGCCCTGCTGTGGACACGGTTTCGGTGGCGATGGGGACCGAATTGTGCTATAGGTGCGGCGGGTCTGAGAGGGTTTGTCAGGGCGCTCTTTCTTCCGGATTGCCGAGGCCGGAAAGGGAAGCCGTCAGGTGGTAATGTCTGTCTTCCACTGAGGGTGAAAGATATGCGCGGACCAGGTTCCCCCCGTTATCCGAAGTGATACGGGGGATTTTTTTTCTGTGCGAGAAGTCCAGGTGGGTTGGACGGTTCGCAAGCATCCGGGAGCCGTTACCTTGCAAAAGCGCGAAGTCCGGAAGTCAGGAAGAGCAGAAGAGCGGGGTGGATGCAAGAATATTTTTGGTCTTGTCCTATCATCCTCACTTCCGCTCTTCCGAGCTTCGCGGAGTTAGCACTGAACGGTGGGCGCTGACCACGACGCAGGCGCCGTGGGGAAGACGGCGCCAACAGCACGAAAAAGGAGGGAGGATATGCTGGCACTGGAGGGCATCAAGGTTCTCGATCTGTCCAATTATGTTCCTGGCGCGCTGTGCACCATGATCCTGGCCGATTTCGGAGCCGAGGTCATCAAGGTGGAACCGGCGAAAGCCTTCCCCATGGGCGATATGGGCTATTCGCCCGGGGGCAAGGACAAGGAGAGAGAGGCGGCGTACTTTGCGCTCAACCGCAACAAGAAGTGCATCGGCCTGAATCTGCGATCCGACGAGGGGCGCCGGATTTTTCACCGGATGGTGAAGGAAGCCGACGTGGTCATCGAGGGTTATCGGCCCGGAGTCGTGGAACGGTTGGGCGTCGATTACAAAACGGTCAGCGGGATCAACCCCCGCATCGTATACTGCTCGCTTTCGGGCTACGGCCAGGACGGGCCTTACAGACTCTTCTCGGGTCATGACATCAATTACATCTCGCTGGCAGGGGTTCTGGGCCTCATCGGCCCGAAAGAGGGGCCCCCGTCCGTCCCGCTTAACATCATTGCAGACTTTGCCGGCGTTTCCCTCTATGGGGCCGTCGGGATCCTGCTGGCCCTCATGGCGAGGGGAAAGACCGATAAGGGCCAGTACATCGATCACACCTACATGGAGGGGGCCATCCATCTCATCACCTGGTTCACCCACCGGTTCTTCATGGACGGGACGGTGATGAAACGAGGAGAGTCGTGGGCCATGGGGACCTACCCGCACTATGGCGTCTACAGGACAAAAGACGGGAAATACCTCAGTATCGGATGCCTCGAGCCGCATTTCTGGGACAATCTCTGCAAGGCGATCGGCAAGGAAGAATTCATGCCGGCCAAGTGGACCATGGATATGACCTTCCAGGCACCCGACGAAAAGCTCAACGCAATCCGGTCCAGCCTGGAGCAGGTCTTCCTGACGAAGACCCGCGATGAGTGGTTTGACCTGCTGTCGCCGCAGGATATCCCCGTTGGGAAGGTGTACGATATCGGGGAGGTCTTCAGCGACCCTCAGGTGGTCCACAGGAATATGGTGATCGAGCTGGAGCACCCGAAACTGGGCAAGGTGAAGCAGGTGGGCATCCTGCCAAAGCTGTCGGAAACACCTGGCCAGTTCAGAAGGTTTGCACCCGTCCACGGCGAGCACACGGACGAAATCCTGGGCGGCCTGGGTTTCAGCGCCGAGGAGATCGGGAAGCTGCGCAAGGAAGGGACAGTGGGATAGAGGCAGGCTAAAGGCAACAGGCAACAGGCTACAGGTTTCAGGAAGAAAAAAATCCCCCCTTTGCCGCCTTGTTCCGCTTCGCGGGGCGGCCCGGTAAGGAACGAACCAGACATGGTTGCGCCTCCTTACGGGATGCGCCCCCGGTCATCCCCTAAGAAGAACTCATTCCTAGATTTCCCTCTCCCTTGAGGGGAGAGGGCCAGGGTGAGGGTGAAAGAAGGAATGGAATCATTCCCCCTCACCTCAATCCTCTCCCGCCAGGGGAGAGGAAGATTATGGAATGGGTCGTTCATAGGGGGAAAGAGGGGGATTTTATTTGGTTTTGACCTTGACATCGGGGGGTTGCGTTCTTAAAATTATATGATTGCAATGCAGGTCAATTATACGTTCATAACGGAGCCCACACCGTCGCAGGTTGAAGCATTGATCGAACTCTACCGGCTTCAGGGCTGGTGGGGAAAGACGACAGACCGTGACCGGGAATTGGCCGGGGCCATCATTCGCGGCAGCCACTGCTTCGTCATCGCCACCCAACAGGGTCGCCTCGTCGGGATGGGGCGGGCGATCAGCGACCGGGCCTCCGATGCCTACATTCAGGATCTCAACGTTCACCCCGAGTACCGGGGCAGGGGAATCGGCACCAGGATGGTGCAGGAACTCGTCGGGCGCCTCAAGGACGATGGGCTGGGCTGGATAGGGCTGGTGGCCGAAGCCGGGACGTGGGATTTCTACCGCCGGATCGGTTTTGCAGACATGCTCGGTTCGGTCCTGATGCTGAAAAAGGAACCATGAATTTCAAAAAGCTTGAAATCGCCGATTACCAGGCATTGAAACGTTTTTTTGCCCATATCCCCTGCCGCCTGAGTGTCTATTCCCTGCCGTCGCTCATTGCCTGGAGCAACTGCGTCTTCGAGGCCCGGTATGCCGTCGAAGGCGATCGCCTCATCGTCGCCAACGAGTCAGAGGTCAGGCCTGAGGACCGGCACCTCATCCTGCCCCTGTCTCTCTCGGGGGATGTTCCGCCCGACGTGCTTCGGGACATTGCAGCCGGGCAGGGGTTCCAGCGTTACTGGTTCGTACCGGAGGACTACGTCGAACGCCACCGGGTTCGCCTGGATGCGCTTTTCCTGATGGAGGAGCAGAAGGAGTTCGAAGACTACGTCTACCTTGTGGAGGATCTGGCGAGCCTGAAGGGCAACCGTTTCGTCCGCAAGCGCAACCTCATTCACCAGTTCCAGCGGGAATTCATGGGCAACGGGGTCCGTGTTCACGTAGAGCCCATCACGGCCGGAAGCACGCCGGAGTGCCTTGCCTTTCTCGAGGCCTGGTGCCAGCAGCGCGACTGCGACGTAGACGGGGATATCGACCTTGCCTGCGAACACAGGGCCGTGATCACCTCACTGGAGAACCTCGAGGCCCTCGAACTCAAAGGGATTCTCATCCGTGTGGATGGTAATGTGAACGCCTTCGCAATTGTCTCCCACCTCAACGACGAGATGGGAATTCTCAATTATGAAAAGGCCTTTTCGAACGTAAAGGGGCTCTACCAGTTCCTGGACAACCAGTGTGCAAAGCAGCTTTTCGCCGGGTATCGCTACATCAACAAGGAGAGCGATATGAACATGCCCAATCTGGCCCGCATGAAGAGGTCCTACCACCCGGTACTCAGGGTCAAGTCCTACCAGCTCACACTCAAATAAGGGACCAGGGACGAGTAAAAGTGTTGAAGTGCCTGAGTGTCTAAGTGTCTGAGTGAAGACAAAAAAAGATGGTCATCGCGAGCCGAGCCTCGCGAGGCGTGGCGATCCACGTTTGAGATCTTTGCAGGGATTCCGTATGGAGCCGCAAGGCAAAAGACGTGTCTGAGTGAAGAGATAAAGTGAAAGACGGGATTCCCGAATCCGGATTTCCCAATACCACAATCCCCAATTACTTATTACTGATTCTCTCCGGGATCGGCTTGCCTGCCATCCAGTCCTTGATCACCCGGATCACGGGCTGCTCCACTCCATAAAAGCCGTGTCTGCTCAGGGCGTTGCACGGCCCCGAGGCGGGGGGGATACCGCCGGTAACCCCGACGAGCTCAACCCCCGGGCTTTCCGTCAGCCGCTCTTTCAGGTCCACGGCGCCTTGAAAGGGGGTGACGCGGCATTCGTCGTTGACGTGGTGGATAATGAGAACGGGGTCGTCGATTTCTCTGAAATCGATTCCGCCGAGCTCTGCCGGGGGATACACGGCTGTCAGAATCACGCCCTCGATCGCCGGCTCATCGAGCACGGATGCCATGTAGGCCGCTGAGATGGTTCCCTTGCTTGTGCCCACCAGGTACAGGGAAGCCATGCGGTGTTTTTCCTTGAGGTAGGCGATGATCTTGCGGACATCCTTCGCGTGCTGGGGCGAGGTCCGGAACGGATCGGACATGCCGTAGCTCTGATCAGAAGGGGCGTCCACCGCAACAACGATATACCCGGCAGCGGCAAAATCCTTGGCTGAGCGCATGAGAAAATTATTGCTGACCCAGAACCGGCCATCCTTCTCGCCGAAATGCTTTGCACCGTCCGCTCCCGGGAAGAGGATCAGGGCGGTGGAGGGCTTGGAGTTTGCCTTGATGACCAGCAGCCGCACGGTCACGTCGGGCCTGGTCGGCACGATTTCGATGGCCTCGTAACCCCCGGCCAGGGCAGATGCGACCAGCAAGAGACTGACTATGAATCCGGTCGGTATGAGATGAAGCCTTCGGAGTAAAGTCAAATCCATCGATTGGTAGTCCTGCGTTTTCTATTCTTTCCTGAAGCCTGAAACCCTGAAGCCTGATGCCTCGCGGCGCATGGCGCCGCGTCACTCCTCGATCGCCATAATCGACTGCCACCTCTCCCACTCGGAATCGACAGGGAGACCCCTTTTCTTGAGGATCTCGATGATCCCCGGGTCGTTGAAGCGCATGTAGGGATTCACCTTCAACTCGTCGCGAAGCAGCGAACGGACGCAGTCGGGTTCATAGCGGCTCATGTAGGCGTCCAGATCCCTGTTTTCGGGCTCCAGGTGTCGTGCAAACGCAATGGCCAGCTCCACGTAATCATGGCCGGGGAAGACAACCGTGTCTTCCGGAAGGGCCGTAAGCCTCCGAATGGACTCATAGAAAGCCCGGAGGTTGCCCGTGAAGCAGTTCCCGATCGTCCCGTTGAAAAGCGTGTCTCCCGAGAGCAGGTACTGCCCCGCATGAAAACAAATCGAGTCGATGGAATGGCCGGGCGTACGATACACACGGACAGGATCCCCGTCAAGTGTGATTGCGGCGCCGTCCTGTAGCTCGTGGAAGCCCAGAAGTCGCGCCCCCGACTTCTCGAGGAGCGGCTCGCTGCCCTCGATGTGATCGTGGTGGAGATGGGTGTGGGTCACGTAGTGCAGGGCCAAACTGTGCCTGCTCATGAACTCCAGGATCTCCTGCCAGGCCCCCCCGTCGACGGCCATGGCCTCGGAACGGCCGAAGATGAGATATCCCAGGTTGTCGTGCCCGTATCGGAATTGTTCGACGTGCAGGGGCATGTCAGCGCTCCCTTCTTTCGGGCAGCGGACCTTCGTTGAGCGATGCGGCAAGCCGAAGCAGCAACTCGAGATCCCGCTTCAGGGCAGGGGGGGAAAAGGGGTCGTCCACCTGTTTGCGCAGCACCAGGCCGGGACCGCCCGAACCGGCAAGACCGCTGAGAAACCGGTTGAAGAAAGGGACTCTCCGCGACAGGGCCCTCAGGCTCCGGAATCCCGGCAGCTTCTGGATCGCGCCGACGTCCTGCGGCAGGTCCTGCACGGGACGTTCGGCATCGACGTCTGCCTCCACGAGAAAATCCTTACAGACTGGGCATTCGAGGAAGAGCTGGCACAACGCCCTCTCATCGTGACCGAGAAGGGAGAAATGAAACCGGCGGCCGGCAACCGACCCTGAGAGCGTGTGGTGGTAAGGGTAATGCCGGATAGACCCGCTCCCGGGGTCGCACAGCGTCTCCCCCAGGTTGACGAACGCGCCTCTCAGCGAACGGAATTTCATAAAAAGGGAGTACACGTAGTACACGAAGGTAAGGACGAGAGCGATAAGGATAATCAGGGCGACAATCCTGTACCCGAAATAATCCAGCAGGATCATGGCCGGAATGGCGATGGGAAAAAGCAGGATGAACCAGGGACTGGTTTTCTTCATCTCAGCAGGGTGCCCCGTCTCGATTTTTTATATCCTTCTTGTTGCGCCTCTCGCTGAAAGGTGACAGGTATCAGGTAGCAGGTGGCAGGAAAAACGCGATTCCCCTTGCCTGTCACCTGTTACCTGTCACCTGCCACCTTGCTTCGCATGGCCGCAACCATATTACAACCGGCGATTTTGTTCAAGCACCCGGATTGGGTCTAAAGTTTTTCTTTCCTTTGCCGATCAAACAAGTGGTTACCTCTTATTTTTCCCATCGATAAGCAAGGAAGCCTGAAAAGAGCAAACCGCCCGAAAGGGCGGGACGCAAAGCCACTGGCCTGTTTCCGGGCAAGGCCCGGATAGGGAAGCAGGGCTGCCAGGCGACTCCGGCACGCTGCCCGTGCGGGGCGCCGCCAGGCTGCAGATTCCACACGGGGGTGATTTCCGCATGTTCGGCGCTGACACGTCTCTTTCCCTTCCTCTCCGGCTGCTCCTTGCAGCGCTCATGATGGTTCTTTTAATCTCATCCGGGTATGCAGGGCCGCCGATTTGATCGGGTGTGCCGCATCAGGCATTCAGATCCAGCAAAAACTTCCCCACTGTCGGATGTCGTTTTCCTCGGCGAGTCGGAATCCTTCCGACTCATAAAGGGAACGGGCCCTGTCGAGGCCTTTGAACGTCCAGAGATAGATCCGACCGTGTCATGCCTTGCGGCAGAAGTCGACGGCCTCGAGGATCAGCCTGCGGCCGACGCCGAGCCTCTGGAATTCCGGTGCCACGATGAACCAGCGAAGCCTGGCGCCCTTTGAGCCTGTCTCCTTGCCGTCAATGGCTATGGAACCGGCAAAACGGTTCCCGGTCCTGGCCGTCCGGAACAAATCCCTCCCGACACGGAAATCCCGCAGAAACTCGGAGAGCTCCCGACCCACCTGTGTCTCGAAGGTGATGTCAAAGCCCCAATTTTCAGCATAGTAAGACCCGTGGAGCTCTGTGATCTTTCCGATCACTCCCGGCCAGTAGCCGCCATAGATGATTTCCATTGCCGTCTTCGTGTGTGCTTTTTCATCGCGGCCTTTTCGCGTGGTGCGTTCGAACGAGAACCCGATCGAATGAGATCAGGGGATATGTCCCATATTTCATAACGGGAATCGGCGAGGGGTACAAGAGAAAACAGCCGCGCGCAATGCGGGTGAACCCCCGGCCGGAAGGACCTTCTTGACATTTTCCTTTCATCTTCTATAGTAACAGCACATCAAACCATAAGGAGGGTTCTTATGAAGCGCATCATCATTGCCCTTGCCATTGTGTTCCTGTTCGTATCCGTCGCCATGGCAGCCGGCCCCAAGACCTACCAGGTCACCGGTCCCGTGCTCGAGAAGAAGGACGGCGTGATCGTGGTCCAGAAGGGGAAGGACAAATGGGAAATCGCCACGACGAAGGACACAAAGATCAAGGGCGACCCGAAGGTCGGCTCCAAGGTCACCATCGAGTACACGATGACGGCCGCGAGCGTCGATGTGAAGGAGGAGAAGAAGGCCGCCGAGAAAAAACCCGCTGAGAAAGCCCCCGCGAAGAAGTAATCGAACGGAAAACCTGCCTGTGATAGGGGCGGCCCGCCGTGAGGTCGGGCCGCCCCTATCGTTGAGTTCCAAGCTTTCGTAAATCCATTGGAGGTCCCATGGCTTCGCAACCGTCTCCCATCCTTGTCGCCAAAGGCGCGGAAGACATTTTCCTCTACCCCAAGATGGCCAACCGCCACGGCCTGATTGCCGGAGCCACCGGCACCGGGAAAACGGTCACCTTGAGGGTACTGGCCGAGCAGTTCAGCGCGATGGGCGTGCCCGTCTTCATGGCCGACGTGAAGGGGGATCTCTCGGGGCTTGCGAAGGCCGGGGGCGACAACCCCAAAATCGCTGAACGGGTGAAGGATCTGAAGCTGGAGGGGTTTGCCTACGACAGCTATCCCGTCGCCTTCTGGGATGTCTTCGGCGAGAAGGGGCACCCGATCCGGACGACGGTCACCGAGATGGGCCCTCTTCTTCTCTCCCGCATCCTCAACCTGAACGAAACCCAGGCCGGCGTTCTCAACATCGTCTTCAAGATCGCCGACGACAACGGCCTGCTTCTTCTCGATCTCAAGGACCTTCGGTCCATGGCTCAGTACGTGGGCGACAACGCGAACCAGTTCAAGGTCCAGTACGGAAACATCTCCAGGGCGAGCGTCGGGGCGATCCAGCGCAATCTGCTCGTCATCGAGGAGCAGGGCGGCGATAAGTTCTTCGGCGAGCCGGCCCTCGATATCAACGATCTCATGCAGGCCGACGCAAAGGGCAGGGGGATCATCAATATCCTCATGGCCGACAGGCTCATGCAGTCGCCCAAGGTCTACGCGACGTTTCTGCTCTGGCTCCTCTCGGAGCTCTTCGAGCAGCTTCCCGAGGTGGGCGATCTGCCGAAGCCGAAACTCGTCTTTTTCTTCGACGAGGCACACCTGCTCTTCGAAGACATCCCGAAGGCCCTCGAGGACAAGATCGAGCATGTCGTGAGGCTCATCCGCTCCAAGGGGGTCGGCGTCTATTTCATCACGCAAAACCCTCTCGACATCCCCGACACCGTCCTGGGTCAGCTCGGAAATCGCGTCCAGCATGCCCTGCGTGCCTTCACGCCGCGCGACCAGAAGGCAGTGAAGGCCGCCGCCGAGACCTTCCGGGCAAACCCCAAAGTCGACACCACAAAGGCCATCCTGGAACTCGGCGTGGGCGAGGCCCTCGTGTCCATGCAGGACGAGAAGGGCGTTCCCGCCATGGTGGACCGCGCATGGGTGGTGCCCCCGCACAGCACCCTGACGCCCCTGCAGCCTGGCGAGATGGCGGGAATCGTCAAGGGGTCGGTCATTTTCGGGACCTACGAAAAAACCGTCGATCGCGAGTCGGCCTACGAGAAGCTCATGGCGAAGGCGGAGCAGTCCGCTGCCGAGACCCCTGCCGCCCCCGCCAAGAAGACGCCCAGGTCCGATACGGAAGTGCTCGTGGGAGCTCTGGCCAAGAGCGCAGCCCACGCCATCGGGAGCCAGCTCGGCCGGCAGATCATGCGCGGCGTCCTGGGATCCCTGTTCGGCAAGAAATGACGGTTCCGGAACCGGTACCCCGAGACAGAAAAAGGCAGGGAGCACTCCCTGCCTTTCTTATTTATCCAGCTAGGCCTTTTTGTCTTCCCGCCCTGTAAACCATTCTCGCGGTGCTTCGTTCTAAATAAAAAGAATGAGAATCAATCGGGAGGGGAAGAATCATGAAAACCCGGCTCAAGGTTGCGCTACCGGTCGTGTTGGCGGCAGTCATCTTTCTGGCAGGCGCAGGTCATGCACAGCCCTACAGGCCTGCAAGTCCTTTTTATTTCGGGGTATTCGGCGGTTACGTCGCCCCCGAGGACATGACCTGGAATTCCAGCGTAACGGGGGCGTCGACCGATCTCTCCCTCGACGAGAGCGGGATGATAGGGTTTAAGATGGGCTATATCCTGCCGCAGGCACGGGCCCTGGCCCTGGAATTCGAGTGGAATTACATGTTCGAACAGAACATTCCACCCCAGGTTGTCTCCGGGGTGAGGGAGTCGGGCGATGTTTACCTGAACAATTTCATGTTCAACCTCATCCTGCGCTATCCCGAGGGGAGAATCCATCCCTATATAGGCGGTGGAATCGGGGCATCGTCCATGAATATTCAGAATACGGAATCCATAGGCGGCACCGTGGTAAATGTCGCCGAGGAGTCGGCAACGGGATTCGCATGGCAGTTCCTGGCGGGCGTCAATTTCGAACTGGCGCCGAACCTGTCCGCCGACCTGGCCTACCGGTACTTCGGCACGAACCCGGACTTTACACTGATCGATGTGGATTACCGGACGCACGCGGTGACCTTTGGGCTTAATTTTCATTTTTAGCGAGTCCGTTGGCCGGGGCGCATCCCGTAAGCAAGAGAGGGTAAGAGGGTGAGAAGGTTGGATGAGCCGGAGGCTATTCGCACGCCTGCGGTTGCTCCAAACTTCTTACCTTCTCAACCTCTCAACTTCTCTCTTTATGCAGTCGTCAGCACCTGGATCGAGACGCTTTTCATGACGTCCTTCACGCGCTCGCGGTACTCGAGGAAATGGGGCTGGGAGAGGTGGGCCTTCAGCGCATCCACGCTTTCCCATCGCTCGATGAGAGTAACGACGTTTTCACGCTGTGGCACCTGGATGGGGATGCCCGTCGGCACATCCACCGTGGGCCCGTACTCGAGGCAGCCCTTCTCCTTTAAAACCGAGGGCGTGACCTGCTTCAACTCCGCCAGGTATTTCTCTTTCCCTCCCTGATTCAATTCCACCGTTGCAATGACATAGATCATTTTTATTCCTCCAGCTGTTTGTTTGCCTGAAATATGCTGTCCAGTTCGAATTTTCTGTTATCGCTTTCCGGCATGCGTTGGCTCGGAATGAGCAGCAAGCAACAAGCATCAAGCAACAAGGCAAGAAAATCCCCTTCCTCAAGAAACCTTGCTGCTTGAACCTTGCACCTTGATGCTTCTCCGGGAAACCTTGCTGCTTGATGCTTGAGCCTTGATGCCCAACCCTACTGCATTTTCCGGATCCTCACTTCGATCCCCTTCTCGTCCTTCAGCAGCGTTACGAGCTTCTGCACGTCCGTATCCCCGAAGTGGTATGGGTAGAGTATTTTCGGCCGGAAAGCCCTCGCGGCGTCGGCCACCATTTCCGGGGTCATGGTGAAGGGAAGGTTCATGGGGAGGAAGGCGGCAAAAATGTCCTGCAACCCCTTCATCTCCGGCGTGTTTTCCGTGTCGCCGGCGATATAGACCCTTTTATCTGTGAAGGTGATGATGTAGCCGTTTCCGACTCCCTTCGGGTGGTAGGGGTTGCCAGGGCTTCTCATGTTCACGAGATTGTAGGCGGGGACGGCCTCGACAGGAATGCCCAGGAAGGTCTTCACGTCGCCGTTTTTCATGACGACGGCGCCTTTGATCTGTTTGGCCGCCGTTTCCGGGGCAACAATCACCGTTGTGTCTTTCCGTACCGCCTCGATGGCCTGGAGGTCCAGGTGGTCCCGGTGCTCGTGAGTGATGAGCACAAGATCGGCCTTCGGCAGCTTCCCGTAGTCTGCAAGCTGGCCCCAGGGATCCACGTGGATCACCGTTGCGCCCTGGCGGAACATGAGCGTTCCGTGGCCGATGAAGGTGATCTCCGGGCTCGTCGGGGATCGATCCAGAAACTCACTCTCAAATCCCGTCGCCGGGCCGGCCGACAGGACAACAGCGGCCGCTGACGCGATCATCAGCAAGCTCTTCTTCATTGTTTTCCCTCCCAATCGGAAAGATCTGCAATGTTACAACATATCAGAGCTGGTACTCAAGGCGGATCAAGCCGGCGTATTTAATTTTTCGAGAGGATCGGGTCTTTGAAGCACACGTTGAGGTAGCCGTTGCAAAGGCCGCAAAAATGGTGTAGAAGAGATAAAAAATACTGACCGGCGGTCAGTTTCGTATGGCTCGTATCGGCGGATAATCAATTTAAATCAAATGCTTGAGACGTAATGGAGGGGGGAAATTTATGCTGTTCAATCCGAAGAAATACGCGAGCGACTATCCCTGCGAAAAATCGAAAGAGATCATGAAGAAGACGATCGACTTCTTCGAGCGCAAGGGCAAGCAGCGCATCAAGAACGATGATCAGTGGTGCGTCTGGTACGATGACTTCATCCAGTTCCTGAAGGACAACAAGATCTTTGCGACCCTGCTCACGCCCTCGAAATACGGCGACGCGGACTGCCGCTGGGACACCTGGCGCAACTGCGAGATGAACGAGATCCTCGCCTTCTACAGCCTGTCTTACTGGTACGCCTGGCAGGTTTCGATCCTCGGGCTGGGTCCCGTCTGGATGAGCAAGAACGAGGAGGTGAAGAAGAAGACCGCCCAGCACCTGCAGTACGGCCGGATCTTCGGCTTCGGACTCTCCGAGAGGGAGCACGGCGCCGACATCTATTCCACGGACATGATGCTAAAGCCCCAGGCCGGCGGCACCTACCTCGCCGAGGGCGACAAGTACTACATCGGGAATGCCAATCAGGCCGTCATCGTCTCCACCTTCGGCAAGATCGCCGGCACGGGCGAGTACGTCTTCTTCCCCGTCGACTCGCACAACGAGAAGTTCGAACTGGTCCGTAACGTCGTGGCCAGCCAGATGTACGTGGCCCAGTACAACCTTCACGACTACCCGATCAAGGAGGAGGAGATTCTCGAGAGGGGCCAGGAAGCCTGGGACGCCTCGCTCAACACGGTCAACGTGGGCAAGTTCAACCTGGGCTGGGCCACCATCGGGATCTGCACCCACTCCTTCTACGAGGCCATCAACCACGCCTCGCACCGCATCCTTTTCGGAAAAGCCGTGACCGAATTTTCCCAGGTCAAGCAGCTCTTCGTCGACTCCTACACGCGGCTGGTGGCCATGCGGCTCTTCGCCCTGCGGGCCATCGACTACTTCCGCTCGGCCTCTGCCGAAGACCGGCGTTACCTTCTTTACAACCCCATGGTGAAGATGAAGGTCACCATGCAGGGCGAGGAGGTCATCAACCTGCTCTGGGACGTCATCGCCGCCAAGGGCTTCGAGAAGGACACCTACTTCGAGATGGCCACCCGCCACATCCGGGCGCTTCCGAAGCTCGAGGGGACGGCCCACGTGAACATGGCCCTCATCATCAAGTTCATGGCCAACTACTTCTTCAACCCCGGCAAGTTCCCCGAGATCCCGAAAAGAAACGATGTCGCCGACGACACCTTCTTCTGGGAGCAGGGGGCCACGAAGGGCCTCAGCAAGATCCAGTTCCACGACTACAAGCCGGCCTACGACAGCTACGACCTGCCCAATCTCAACATCTACAAGGAGCAGATCAAGCTCTTCAAGGCTTTCCTGGCCACGGCGACTCCCACCCCCGATCAGCAGAAGGACATTGATTTCCTGCTCATCCTTGGCGAGCTTTTCACCTGTGTGGTATACGGCCAGCTCATCCTGGAGAACGCCAAGATCTACAACGTTGACAAGGACCTGCTCGATCAGATCTTCGACTTCATGGTGCGAGACTTCTCGAAGTACGCCCTGCAGCTTTACCACAAGCCCTCGAGCACGGAGAAGCAGATGGAGATGTGCATGAAGATGATCCGCAAGCCCGCTGTCGACGAGGCGCGCTACCAGCGGGTGCTCAACAACTCTGTGTACGCGCTGAAGGACACATACGAAATGAACCCCTAGGGCAGCAGGCTGTTGACCGGGGGCGCATCCCGCAAGGGGGCGCAACCATGTCCGATAAATTCATTGCCGGGAAGCACCGCAGGTGCTTCCAAAACACCCGTCTGCTGCGTTGCCCTCGTCCCTCGTCGCTCAACGTACGCTCAAAAGTACGCCTCGCTCCTCGGGATGTCGGGCGCCTTGCATCCAGGCATTTTTGAACAGCCCGGAATGCAGGCAAAGGCCGCTGCGCGGCAGTGAAAGAAGTGCCTGAGTGAAGAAAAAGAAACGGAGCAAGAATCGACAAGATAAAATAGGCAAGTCAAGAGATGACAAGAGGCCGCGGGAGACATCCCCGCGGCCTTCTTTGTCTGATTACACGCTGAAGTATTTCTTTCTGGAAATCAATGGGCTTGCCTTTAGCCCTACTTTCTTCTTGATCCTGTATTTCCCTTGTTTTATACTTATTATCAATTACTCTCCTGATTCAAGCTTCAACCCTCGTAGTCCTCCTGGTTGTATGTCCGAACGACTGCTGATCCTCCACATCCACGGCCCGGTCGCGTTGCCTTAACAAAAGTCTATTCAAGTGTCTATGCCGTTTTTAAACGTCATGAGCAAAAAAATTTGCTCAAAGCGTTCAGGTCTGTGGGGACATATTTCAAATTTATTCAACTAGAAAGGGGGAACTGCCATGTCTGTCTACAAGGTCGTTGAAATTATAGGAACGAGTCCAAAGTCCTGGGAAGATGCCGTCCAGAAGGCCATCGCGACGGCCGGGAAATCCTTGGAAAAGCTGAGGGTTGCGCAGGTCATGGAGCAGGATGTCACCGTCGACAAGGGAAAGGTTATGGAGTACAGGATAAAGTTAAACGTTTCATTCAAGTTAAAAGACATCTAACCCCTTAAAAACGTCCTCAATACGAAGAAGTGGGGGTCGAAAGGCCCCTCTTCTGTCAAAGAACCATGTCTGGGTCAGAAAATGAAAAAATATTTTACCGGAATTATCTGTGTGGCGGCAATTCTGGCTGCATCTGTTGTCCTTTTACCCGCTGCTGCCTTAGTGATAGCGGTGCGATTATCGAAGCATCGGGATAACTCAAGGAAGTATAGTCCCCATGCTGAAGGCGACCAATCTTCTGACGGATTTCTAACGGAACGGTATAAAATGGAAGGGCGGCTGCGGTAATGCTGTTTCTTGAAACCGCCCTTAGTTCCTCGAGGGGTGAAACCGCTAAAATCTCACCGCTTCTTTGTTGTAGATCTTCCTGTAGATCTTGGGATACCTCCGAGGATGACTCATATCAAATACAAATCTCCCATTAGTTGTTAAACAAATCCAATAATTCGCGTAGCCTATTATCTCCTTGACTACCCCCGTAATTAAGAGCAAAATTTTAATGTCTTCAGTTCAGTCAATTCAACCACCTCACTTCTAATCTTATGCAATGCAGCATGTACTGATGTTACCAGAATGTGCCATGTGAGGTCTCCTGGGGATGAAGAGTTCCCCCTGGAGGCAACGATGCTGTGCGTCTGGATTTCATGCATCTTCATTCGCCGGGCCTTGACCGGTCCAGGACGCATTGACGAATGTGAAAGCCAAAACAGGGTTGATAACAACATGAACATGGGTGAACTTCTCGATGCAATGATGCAGACGGGGATGTCGTAGAGAAAGGAGGGCCAGAGACATGGCAGATGAAGAGAAGCGTGAGGGCGCGGGTGCCGATGCGTGGGATGCCACGCAATGGCACGTCGTGGAAAAGGGAGAAACGTTGTCGAAGATATCCAAAAAGTATTACGGCGACCCCAACCTGTACATGAAGATCTTCGAGGCGAACAAGGACATCCTCAAAAATCCCGATTTGATCAAGATCGGCCAAAAATTACGCATTCCCTGATGAAAAGGAGGAACCAAGATGAAGTCGAAGAAATACTGGGTGCCCATTCTGCTCGTGATCTTTGGCCTGCTTGTCGTTGCCTGCGGCTCAGGCAACAAGGAGGCGGCGACTGTGGCAATCAAGGCCGCCGAAGATTCCTACAATGCCGTCAAGGGCGACGTGTTGAAGTACGTCCCCGATCAGGCCAAGGGCGTGGAAGACGCGATCAAGGGCGCAAAAGAGAACTTTGACAAGGGCAACTTCGATGCGGCCCTCAACGCGGCAAAACCAATCCCCGACAAGGTGAAAGAGCTGACGACTGTCGCTGCGGCCAAAAAGGCGGAGCTGGCAAAAAGCTGGGAGGAGATGAGCGGCGGGCTGCCCAAGATGCTCGATGCGATCAAGAGCAGGCTCGACATCCTGTCGGTGAGCAAGAAGCTGCCCGAAAACCTGGACAAGGCGAAGCTCGAAGGCGCCAAGGGCGGCTACGAGGCGGCGGCCAAGATGTGGGACGACGCGAAGGCAGCCTACTCCGGCGGCAACCTGGCCGACGCGGTTACCAAAGCGAAGACCGTGAAGGAGAGAGCCGTGGAAGTGATGACGACCCTCGGCATGCAGGTCCCGGCAGCGGCAGCAACCAAAGGCTGAGGCGAGACAATAAAAAATAGAGCAGGTAAAAATAACCAAATGGGCTGCTGAAGAAAAAGGAGGGTATCCAAATGTCTGAATTTCATTCGCACAGGCACGACTTTCTGTCGAAGCTGACCTCGTGCCGCGGACAGGGCAACACGGCTTTTCTGGTCGTCACGGTCTGCATCATCATCCTGGTCTTCCTGCAGGTCCGGTACTGCGCACCCACACCTCCGCCAGCACCCGTGAAGGCGGCCGAAAAGGCAGTCTCCGACGCGGCCAAGGCCACCATGGACAAGCTGGGCAAATTCCTTGCGGTCAAACTGCCGAATGGTGTGGAGCTCAATGTTCCAGAGTTCGGCGTTGAGAGAAAACTGATTGCCTTCATCGAAGACAAGAGCAAGCCCGTCGACAAGGCGACCTGGTTCAGCTTTGATCGCCTGGACTTCGAAACCGGAAGCGCAACCCTGAAACCATCCTCAGCGGAGCAGCTCAAGAACATCGCAGAGATCATGAAAGCCTATCCGAAAGTCAATATGAAAATCGGGGGGTACACGGACAACGTGGGCAATGCAGACGCCAATCTCAAGCTTTCCCAGAAAAGAGCTGAAAACACCATGCAGGAGATTGTCAAATTGGGCGTCGATGCCAAGAGGCTGGAAGCCGAAGGGTATGGAGAGAAGCATCCGGTGGCCGACAACTCTACGGAAGAAGGACGTGCGAAGAACCGCAGAATCGATCTTCGGGTAACGAGCAAGTAAGGGACTGACGTAGTTGCTTCAGGGTCGCTTGAACAGGGAATCGCGGCACTAAAAGCAGACTGTTCAAGGGTTAAGACGATGTAATGGCTATACCCTGAATGGATGGAATGAAATGCCTATGAGCCGGAGCAGGGTCAGAAATGGCCCTGCTTTTTTTTGATAAATGCACATGCTCTTTCATGTCGTCCTGCTGGTTCAAGAAGTAGAAGGTGAAATGAAGCAGAACGCTATCTTATTTTCCCTTATTTCATCATTTCATCGAGTGCAGACCCACGAGGTTTCCCTCCGTGTCCTGGAACAGGGCGAAGTGTCCGTACTCGTCGGTGATCTTCGTCTTGGGGACGACGACCTTTCCGCCCGCCGGCTCCACCCGTTCGAGGGACTCCTCGAGATCCTCGCCTGCGTTCAGGTAGACCACGGTGCCCCGATCGCAGGGCTCGTAGCCGTCGCCCCGGATCAGGGCGCCGCTGTTCCCGTGCCCCGCCATGGGGAAAAAGGCCATCAGCACTCCGCCCATATCCTGCACGGGAAGGTCGTAGCCCAGCATGTTGCTGTAGAAAAGCCTTGCCCGCTCCATGTCCTTCACGGGGATTTCGAACCACACGGCGATGTTTCTCATTCTACTCTCCTTCCTTAACCCTTGACGCTTGTGGCTTGCTGCTTGTGGCTGTGCACGTCCGGGAACGCTTCAAGGACTTTGCGAACGGCGGCGACGGAAAGGCTGTTTCCCACGAGGTGCCACTTCTTCCGCAGGGTCATCCGGTCGGGAAATCGGAACCCCTCGGGGAAATGGAGCAGCCGTGCAATTTCCTCCGGCGCAAAGCGTCTTACACCGCCTGCCCATCGCAGGTACGATCCCGCATGCATGAGCGACCGGCCGTATCCGGAGGTGAAACAGGTCGTGTAGGCCTGCGGGTCTTTCGGGTCGAGGATGCGGAACCCCTTGCCGAATCTGGCCAGTACGTCTCCGCCGACGTGCAGCTCATCGGGGACGCTGTTCCCGTCGCCTCCGTCCAGGTAGTCGCCGAGCGGCCGCAGCGGCATATCGACGATCACGACGGGGGGACTGAGGTGCACGCGGGAGGCCATGAGATAGTATCTCGGACGGCGCATGGGCACGCCAAGCTCCGTCGGGCAGAGCATGCATTCCTGGATCTCATATCCCCGGTTCGAAAGAAGATCGACGAGCCGCCTGCGCATCTCCGAGCGGGTAAAACCTTCCACATTTTCCAGTGCGAGGTGTGATGGCAGGCGGTTCTCTTTCATCCGGGCCATGACGTCCAGGATCCGCCGGAAGCTGAGAGCGCGGGGGTCCTCGAAGTCTCTTCCCGCGCCGCGAACCGTGTAGGGCTGGCAGGGCGGCGAGAGCCACCAGAAGTCGGCCCCGAAGACCTGCAGCTCTTCGGCCGTCACGTTTTCCAGGTTCAGCTGCCAGGCGTCATGGCCGGGGAAATTCAGCCGGTAGACCTCTATAGCCACCGGGCTCTGGTCGACGGCCCCCGCCACGCGGATATTCGTCCCCGCTGAGGCGGCCGCAAACCCGCCGATACCGCAGAAGAGTTCAAGGGCACGAATCACCGTTTGTTCACGCATCGAGGAGTGTTTAGCAGCATACAGGGCTGTCTTTCAAGCTCAGTTTTTCATGCAGGTTTGATTTGCCGGCTTGTGACGTTTTCTTTCTAAACCTTTTCCTGAGGCCCGGTAAGGAATTTCGGGAGGGGTTATAAGGGCCTGTATGATTGCGGTCTGCGGGGAATCGGCTATCGTAGTGAAAATGATTCAACCCGATCGAAATCACAGGAGGTGCGAGCGATGCAGAATATCGAATTCAGCGTCAAGGACATGGACTGCAAGTCCTGCGTGAACGTCGTCCTGAAAAAACTCAAGGCCTTTGAGGGCGTCAAGGATGTCCAGATCGATCCGGCAACCAGGAGGGTCAAGGTCATCTGGGAAAATCCGAACGTCTGCGACAGCGACCTGACCTGCGCCATCGAGGAACTGGGGTACAAGGTCAGCATGGACTGACCGGGGGCGACGATCAGAGAGGTTTTCCATGAAGACATCAGACCTGCCCGACGGTTTCCGTGACATGCTGTCCTTCGGACTCGTCGAGGCCCTGCTGGGCCGGCGCTCTCGCCGCTTCTTCATGGGCGCCGAGATCCCCGACGGCGTGTTCAAGCACAAGTCCCGGTTCGAGCCGGTCCCCCTCTCGGAGTTGGAAAAGCTCCTCGTGATGGCCGCCTGCGGCGGCAACACGAGCTGGCACCACATGATCTTCCGGGCCGATCGTTATGCCCCGCATCTGTCGAACTATGCCGGGGCGGCAGGCGGCAGGACCTTTCCTTCATCGGCCGGGTTCCACACGAGCATGACCTTCTTCACCGACGATGAAGGGGTCTGCGTGCTCGACACCCGCGATGCCCCGGCCTTTGCCGATAGGGCCGATGACGGGTCTCTTGATCCGGAGAAGTTTCTGGAATCGATGCGGAGCCGGGTGAGGAAGATCCGCGACGGCCGCCTAAAAGTCCCTCCCGCGGTTCCCCACGTGGAGGCGCACAACACCTGGGTGGTGAATCATCCCGGCACACTCCTCGTCACCCCTGTGGGGGACCTGGCCCAGCACGCCCTGCTGAACCTCTGCTACATGCTGCAGAACGGTCTCGTGCTGATAGACGACATCCACCGCAGGCCCATCCCGGGGATCGAAAAGTTCAAGGGCATCGTGGATGTGGCCAACACCTGGCCCCTCACCTTCGTGGAGCAGTGGTCATTGGCCGAACTGACGACGGAACTGGCGACGGGCTGCTACGCGGGCGCACTCATGCTTCAGGCCATGGGGCTCGGGGGCTGGATGTTCAACGGCATCGACGCCTTCGCCTTCCTCGGGGCGAGCGGGAATCCCGATGTGCCCGGCCTCGGTTTCCGTTACGATACGGACGAGCGATGGCCCTATCCGAACCCGACGGGACTCGCGGGCGTCATGGAAGGGTACTGCCCTCCCCATTACCCGGACATGCGTGCCGCCGTGGATGCCGTCTGCGAGCGCAAATTCGGCCCCGGCGGTCCTTTCCATCCCGACACCCCCGGCCCGTGGAAGGATTCCAGGACTGTCCGCTCCGCCGCCCGGGTCCACAGCGAGGAATTCCGCCAGTGCGTGGCCCTGCAGGCCCAGTACGTCTTCGACGCCTTCGGGAAATTCCCGGGTACGGTGCCCTCCATCTTCCTCATCATGCACCTTCAGGCGCACCACCTCGACCTGGAGTTCTACGACCGGTTCTTCAGGCCGGGATCCTACCTGAAGACCCATGCCGGGCACATGAAAGCATGGCACCCGTCAGGGTGATGCCGCAGGCGTGAAAGCCGTGAAACACGAAGGGAGGCATTGCCGGGTGCCTCCCTTTTTTGCGCGTGCCTGGCCAGTTCGTGATCCTTTCGAGCCTGGGGCCGGCCGTTCAACCTTTCATGGCTGGTTCAGCCCCTGGCAGGCTTCGGACTGGCTGGCCAAAGCCTGGTGGTTGACGATCGCCTTGAGTGTGACACAGATCGTCGGCCAGTGGTGGGGAAAATTGCTGTGGGTTTCTGTCGGTACGCCAGTGACCTCCATGTTGAAAACATCGGGTGCGTGATTCCTGGCCAACCGCCGGCCGAGGCAATCGAGAGACTGGGTCTGCCCGCCAACGACGAGATCCTCATTCCCCGCGGCGTAGAGATTGACGTAGAGCACTCCGTCCGGAGTGCCAGGTCTGCTTCTGGGGGCTTCCAGGGCCGGGGAGGGGATGGCCGGCTCGTTGCAGTTGAGCCTGTAATCGTGTCCGTTCAGATCGTTCAGAAAGGCCTCGTCTCCCGCCATGTTGGTCGCGAAGGGCGCAAGCGGAGGAAAACAGGAACCGCAGGGCAGCGCCTGGCTCAGCAAGGTGGCCGTCATCCCGCCGCAGAGCTGGCGGGTTGAGCGATCGGGTTCGTTTTCATTACCGCAGGAAAACGCCCCACCGGCGCCGTGATTCGGTGCGGCAGCGGCGACAAACTCGGATACCGTGACGGCGCCGTTCTTCCGGCTGCCCATCAGGTTTTTCAGATAGTAACGGCTGCTGATCGCGCCCTGGCTGTAGCCTACGATTGCCACCTTCGTCGCACCCCCGAAGGCCGGGTCGTTGAGAATACCCGTCTGCATCTGATTCTTCGAATCGTTGCCCCCCTCAATTGCGGCGAGAATGTCCGTGGCATCATCGGCGATGCTGCGCCCGAAATTCTCCGGATGGCTGCTTCCGTGGAGGGGCAGCGACAGGTAGACGGGCCGGATCGGCAGGGACGGGTTTGCCTCGAGGGCGGCCTTGATCGAGGTCGTCCCCGCGCTGCCGGGGTTCTCCCACGCCGCGTCCTTTCCGCCGCTGTGGCCGTGGACGAAAAGGACGGGGAGCAGCTCGCCCTGGCGCGTTGTCGCGATGGCAACGGGCGACGTGTCGCCCCACTCATTGCTGGTCAGCCGTTGCTGATTCTGGCCGTCGATCCCTATCGAGAAGATTTCCTGCTTCTTTCCGATATCCGAGCCGGGGACACCGGATGCCTGGACGGAGACGTAGAGACCCTCGTCGTCGCCCCGGAAAGAAATGCTCGAGATGTTGATGTCCGCAGGCGGCTGCAGCGTGATCTCGCGGACGAGGGCCCAGTTTCCCGTGCTGACGATGCGGATCGAGTCCCGTCCCGTCCCGTGATAAAAGGCGCGATAGGCCAGCAGGCGTCCGTTGTGGGAGACCACGGGGGCGACTTCGCTGACATCGGGCGTGCTCGTGATCTGCTGCAGTGCTCCGGTGCCGTCCGATTTGGCTGCGTAGAGATCGCGCTTCTGAGTCGTTCCGTCATAGCGCGAAAAGACGATCATCCTGCCCGCGTCGTAGAAATCGTGGCCGTTGTCATCGGACTCGTTCGGTCCGGGGCTTGTCACCGCGGCAAGCCCGCTGCCGTCGCTCCCGATCGTCCATATCCGGGCGCTCTGGGTGTGGGCGGGGTAGGTGAAGGCGATCAGTCCGTTCGGCGCCCATCTCGGCCGGGTCCTCTGCCCGGTACCGGTCGTCACCTGCTGGACGTTCTGCCCGCTGAGGGCCATGATGTAGATGTTTTCCCCCGGAGGATTCCGGAAGGATGAAAAGACGATCTTCGCGGCGTCGGGGGAGACGTCAGGGAAATGCTCGTAGGCGCCGTTATTGGAAAGGTTTTGCTGATTGAACCCGCTTCCGGCCATGCTGTAGATCTGGTCGCGGCCGTCCCGGTCCGACACGAAAACCAGGCTTGCGCCGCATCCGCAGATGAGAAACAGGTTGGCGAGCAACAGGGAAACTGCACTCTTCTTCATGGCTTCATCCCTCCGGCTTGATGATGTTGTTCGCTTCTATGCTGACGGCTTTCTGTGATGACGCTGGGATTTTCTACAGGAAACGCGGCCCCTGGATGTCGAGGTTGGTGAGGCCTGCGGCACGGGCCCAGTTTACGGCCTCCTCGTACTCCCGGTTCGTAATCCGACGCTCGATCTCCGGGAAATCGTGGGCCCGGAAGGTCGGGGTGTACTGGGACATGATGTTGACGAAAGTATCTTTAGGAAGGTTTGCGGCGATCCAGTCGACGACCTTCTTCGTCCCCGCCACGCGGTTGGGCATGACGAGGTGGCGGATGATCACGCCGCGATAAAGCAGACCGTCCGGCGCGGGCCTGGCCACGCCCACCTGCCGGTTCATCTCCATGAGGGCCGCCTTGGTGATCTCCGGGTAGGCCCTGGCACCGGAGGAGTATTTCTCGGCCATGGTGCCGTCGGCGTACTTGAAGTCGGGAAGATAGACGTCGACAACGCCGTCGAGCGTCTTCAGGATCTCCACCTTTTCCCAGCCGCAGGTGTTCCAGACGAGCGGCACGCGGAGCCCCCTCGCGGCTGCCTTGTCGACGGCAAGCAGGATATGGGGCGAGTAGTGGGTGGGGGTGACGAGATTCACGTTGTGGCAGCCCTTGGCCTGGAGGGCGAGCATCATGGCTGCAAGGTCATCGATGCTGACGGCCGTGCCGTGGCCGCCCTGGCTGATCTCCCAGTTGATGCAGAAAACGCAGCGAAGCGAGCAATGGGTCAGAAAGATGGTTCCCGACCCCCCGCGGCCGACAAGGCAGGCTTCCTCGCCGAAATGGGCGTGATAGGAAGAGACAACGAGCTGCGCGTCGGAGCCGCAAAACCCCTTCTGGCCGTCAAGCCGCTGCGCCCCGCACTCCCGGGGGCAGAGGTCGCACTTTTTCATCCGCTCCCGGAGAGACTCGCCGCGCCTCTTCAGTTCACCGCTTCGGTGGAGTCTCTGGTAAGCCGGCTCGAATTCCGTTCCGATATTGGCGGCGAGCTTCGGTTCGCGACTGTGCGCCTCTGGCCGGACCGGTCCCACGGCGCGCTTGTCGTCGCTGCATCCCTGGCACAGGGAGAACAGGGGCGCTCCGCACCCGGCTATGGCCAGGCAGAGGCATGTCCTCAGGAAATGCCGTCTCGATTCGTTGTCCATGGATTTGTGCGGTTTTGAACGGCTGGTTGTGATACCGGAGGCCAAGCTGCAGTTCCTATAAGAAATGGCTAAAGAAAAACGGGAGGAATGTCAACGGATAAAGTGACAGCCCATTCCCTTTTTCTTCGCTCTTCACCGGAGCAGGAAGACATGCAAGCGATGGGGCTTATTTTTTATTGACAGGAAAAACGAAAAAGTATAAATCGGACCAAAACGATCCTGTTTATCTTCTATTATGAAACCCATCAGCAAAAAAGGGGACTACGCCATCCGCGGGATGGTCTACCTGGCAGGCCAGCCCCCCGGCCGCGTGGTGCTGGCAAGCGAGATCGCCCGGGCGATGGAAGTGCCCCCCATGTTCCTTTCCAAGATCTTTCAGCAGTTCAGCAAGCTCGGGCTGGTCCGCTCGTACCGGGGCAGCGGGGGAGGGTTTATGCTCGGCCGCAGCCCGGAAGAGATCACGCTTTGCGAAATTGTCGAGGCCGTGGAAGGACCCATCATGCCGAACCGATGTGTGATGTCGGGCGGGGCCTGCAGCCGGCAAAAAGGGTGCACGGTCCACCCGGTGTGGAAGAAGGTCCAGGCAGATGTACGCGAAATCCTCAGCGGGGTGACCCTGAAGGATTTGTCGAAGACATAGAACCGTCCCGCGTGTAAAAACATTCTCATGTGAAGGAGGGGGGTCATGGATGTTTTAACCTTGAGCCGGTGGCAGTTCGCCATCACCTGCATGTTTCATTTCATTTTCGTTCCCCTGACCCTGGGGCTTTCCATCCTCACGGCGTACTTCGAGACCCGATGGGTCCAGACGAATGACGAGACGTGGCTTCGAATGGCCAAGTTCTGGGGCAAGCTTTTCCTCATCAATTTCTCCCTTGGGGTCGTGACGGGGATCACAATGGAGTTCCAGTTCGGCATGAACTGGGCCGAGTACTCCCGCTACGTGGGCGACATCTTCGGGGCGCCGCTTGCCATCGAGGCGACGGTGGCCTTCTTCCTGGAGTCGGTCTTCATCGGCGTCTGGATCTTCGGGTGGGACAGGATTTCAAAGAAGGCCCACGCCCTGTCCATCTGGCTCGTGGCCCTCGGCACGAATCTGTCGGCCCTGTGGATCCTGCTCGCGAACGGCTGGATGCAGCACCCCGTAGGCTATCACCTCGTGACCGACGCCATGGGTCAGATCCGCGCGGAGATGATCGACTTCGGCGCACTGCTCACCAACGCCAACGGCTGGTACAAGTTCTTCCACACGGTCACGTCGGGCTATGTCGTAGCGGCCTTCTTCGTCATGGGCATCTCGGCGTGGCACCTGCTCCGGAAAAGCAATCCGGATTTCTTCAAGCGCTCCTTCCGTACGGCGGCCATCTTTGGTCTGGCCTCCACCATCGCCGTCGTGGCCACGGGAGACTTCAGCGCCATCGACGTGGCGAAGCATCAGCCCGCGAAGCTCGCTGCCATGGAATCGGTTTGGGATACTCAGAAGGGGGTCGATTTCTTTCTCCTTCTCGTCCCGGACAGCGATGCCGAGCGAAACAGCATCGAGGCGATCGGCCTTCCGAAAATGGTGAGTCTCCTTGCGTTCCACAACCCGGACGGCGAGGTGAAGGGCCTGAAGGACTTCCCGAGGGATCTCAGGCCGCCCGTGGCGCCCACCTTCTGGAGCTTCCGGGTCATGGTGGCGCTCGGGTTCTACATGATGCTGATGGCGGCAATCGGTGTCTGGCTCTCGAAGAAGCCTGATTTCGCGGATTACGGGCTCTTCCTCAAAATCATGCTCTTCTCCATCCCGGTTCCCTACCTGGCGGGACAGCTGGGCTGGGTAGTGGCCGAGGTCGGCCGCCAGCCCTGGATCGTCTACGGGGTCCTCAAGACGGCAGACGGGGTCTCGCGCTCGATCAGCACGGGCCAGGTCGTGGGATCGCTTCTGGGCTTCACGCTCTTCTACGGGAGCCTCGGCGTCCTGGACGTCTACCTCCTGACGAAGTTTGCGAAGAAGGGGCCCGATGGCGACATCGGCGGGTTCATCAAGATGGAAGGAAGGAGGGGATGACATGGAACTCCAACTGATCTGGTTTATCCTGTGGGGTGTGCTCTGGGCCGTCTATTTCATGCTCGACGGGTTCGTCATCGGAATGCAGATGATTTCGGGGGCCATCGCAAAGACCGACACGGAGAAGCGGATCCTCATCAACACCGTGGGCCCCGTCTGGGATGGAAACGAGGTCTGGCTCATCACGGCGGGGGGCGCCACCTTCGCGGCATTCCCGAGGACCTACGCCCTCATGTTCAGCTATCTCTACACGGCGCTGCTTCTCCTGCTTTTCGCCCTCATCGTCCGGGGCGTGTCCTTCGAGTTCCGGGGGAAAGTCGACAACGCGGACTGGAAGGCGTCGTGGGACAAGGCCATCGTCGTGACTGGCTTCCTCCTTGCCCTTCTTTTCGGCGTGGCCTTCGGGAACATCTTCAAAGGGATCCCCATGGACGCCGCCGGCTACCACGGGACGTTCTTCTCGCTTCTAAACCCCTACGGCCTGCTGACCGGCGCTCTGTTTCTGCTGCTTTTCGCCATGCACGGGGCGCTTTACCTCTGCGTCAAGACGACGGGCGATCTCTGCAGGCGCGCCGAGTCGCTGGCGGGGAAGCTCTGGATCCCGGTGCTTCTCGTGGCCGTGACGTTCCTCGTCTACTCGAAGATCGACACGAAACTCCTGGACAATTACTTCTCCATGCCGGCGCTTATGGTCATCCCGCTTGCCGCCGTGGGGTCGCTTCTGGCCGTGAAGCTCTTCATGGCGAAGAAAGCCTGGTACAAGGCCTTTGCCGCCTCCTGCGCGACGGTTCTTTTTGTCACCTTCACGGGCGTGGCGGGGCTGTTCCCCAACCTGATCCCATCGAGCCTTGACCCGGTGTGGAGCCTCACGATCTACAACTCGTCGTCGAGCCCGTACACGCTCAAAATCATGACCGTTGTGGCCTTCATCTTCGTGCCCATCGTCATCGCCTACAAGATATGGGTCTACCGGGTATTCCGGGCGAGAGTCACCGAGGACGACGTACTGAAGAAGTCAGAGGCCTATTGAGAGAAAACGGGGCGGACGGCAGCCGGCCGCCCGCCCCGTTCATTCTCCCCGTGTATTTGCCGCCCTGATGTGATAAAACCCCCTTCGTAGAAGCTTCCGAACAGGTTTCTGCCGGAACGGATTCTCATTGTCCCGTGTGCGCAAGGGGGGGTATCATGGCAAAGAGAGGCGTTGTCCTTTCCGTTCTTTCCATTCTCATCGTCCTGGGTCTATGGTCGACCCAGCCTGCAGCAGCCAACGGAGTTCCTTCAACGGTCGTTTTCCACCGGGTGGCCGAGCCGAAGGAGAACGCCTTCACGATGCTCGTGCCGAAAGGCTGGATCGTGGAGGGCGGGATCTTCCGGGTCGACCCCTCGCGGGCGGGCGGCCCCGGCAACTCCGTCGAGGCCAAGTGCGACATCGCCGTCAAGAGCGACCGCAATGGCACGGTCATGCTCCGGCGCCTCCCCAAGATCAACTATGCCGACGGTCCCATCGTCCCGCCCACCCACGGGCCGGGGGCGAACTACAACGGGATGACCGTCGTCCGGATGCCCAATATCGAGGGCTTCCTCAATTACACCTTCAAGCAGACCCGGCCCGGTGCGAGGGACGTGAAGGTCGTCCGCAAGGAGACCCTGCCGAAGCTGGCCTCGGCCGTGGCTCACGCCGCGGCTCCCCTGAACCGCCAGCTCGCCCAGGCGGGTGTCAGGCCTATGACCTTTCATGCCGGCTTCATGATTTTCGAGTACGCCGAGGGCGGCTCGCGATACCGGGAGCTTCTCTACACGGTACTCGTCGACGCCAGGGCCGCGATGGCGTCCTGGTCCAATGACTTCACGACGGCCATGCGCGCGCCGGCAGGCGAAGCGGATGACTGGAAGCCCGTGCTGGACATCATCTCCAACTCGGTGCAGTTCAATCCCCAGTGGGTGGCGGGTGAGATGAAAGGGCAGGGCCAGCGGGCCGACACGGCCCGGAAGGTCCTCGAGGACATGAACCGCATCGACCGGGAGATCGTGGCCCACCGCGACCGAACCCGCAAGGAGATCCAGACGGACCAGTACCTGACGCTCATGGGCAAGAACGACTACAGGAACCCCATCACGGGGAAGGTGGAGCGCGACACGAGCGCCTGGAAGATGCGCTGGGTCAACTCGCTGGGCGAGTACATTTACTCCAACGACACCGTCTACGACCCGAACCGCGATCCCGAGGTGAGGCGCAAGGACTGGAAACTCACGAAGCCCGTTCGTTGAGAGCGGCACACGCGTTAAACGTAAAAGGGACCGGAGGCTGGAAGCCGCCGGTCCCTTTCTTTTCGATGACGCCGATGGTTACTTCTTGGCAAGAACGTTCAGGGCATATTCGTGCTTGCGGCCCTTGGCGTCGGTGACGTACATGGTGACCTTCGTCGTGATCTTCGGGATGAGGCGGTAGAGCTTCCACCCGGGGCTCGAGGGGCTGTCGGCGAGGCCCACGATCTCGACGGCCTTCTGGCCTGCCATGTTCTTCGGCACGTCGTACTGCAGACGGACGTCATAAGGCAGAGTGCCTCCCTTGATCCCGATGAGGTAGGTCTGCGCCTGCTCCATCCGTATGAGCCTTACTTCCAGTGCGCTCTCCGTGTACTGAAAGACAACGAGACTCACGCTCTCCCCCTTCGACAGACTCGTGCCGGGGGCGGGAGTCTGCTCCGCCACCTTTCCATTGTACTGCGGCCAAGGGGTTTCCTTGCCCCGGGTGCCCCAGTAGAAGCCTGCCGCTTCGATCTTCTTTTTCGCCTCTTCCACGGGGAGATTGCGCACATCGGGGACGGCGATCTTCGGCCGCTCCTGGTAGATGTCGCCCCACAGGGTAAGCCGGCTGTTTGTGGGGATCGTCGTTCCTGGCTTCGGGTCCTGTGCGCGGATGACCCCTGCCGAGAGTTTCTGATCGTCCACGGGTTTCCGGAAGGCCTGCACGTTATTCCAGTTGAAACCGGTCCTCTCCAGCGTCTGGCGGGCCTGGTCGTAGGTCATCCCCACCACGTTGGGCATGGCGGCGTTTTTGAGCTGGCCTTGCGGAGGATTGCCGTAAAGGCTCACGAGGATCACGTTCTGCGGTTTGATCTCCTGCTTGCCAACGCGGTTGGCCTTTGCGGGGTCGCTGTTCGGCACCGTCTCGTTGATGCTGGAAACCACGATGAAGCCGGCGTTCTGACCGACCTGACGCGCCTGGTCAACGGTCATGCCGATGAGGCTGGGGGCCTGTTTTTGAGCCTGCGGCTGCGCAGGGGCCTGCGCCTGGTAGACGCTGATATAGACCTCGCCGCCCTTCTGGATGGAGACGGAGTCAGCCGGGTTCTGGGAGGCCACCTTGCCTGCCTTGTTCGGGTCTGCCGTCGGCGCTTTTTGTGGATTCTCGCGCCACCGGAGCCCCGCCTTTTCGATTTCGCGCTTTGCCTGGTCGGGGGTCATGCCCATTACGTTAGGGACGCGAACCGCCGAGGCGGGCACCTCAAAGGCGACAAGGGTGACCGTCATGCCCCGCGTTCCCCTCTGACCTGCCTGCGGGAACTGCTGGATCACGATACCATTTTGGCCCGGGTACATCGTGGCCTTGGGCTGAACGACCGGATTGAAACCGGCCTGCCGAAGGACCTGCTCGGCCTGGCTCTTCTGCATCCCCAGTACGTGGGGCACGGCGACGGACTGCTGCGCCGAGGCGGCCAGTGGCACGATCAACAGGACGGCTGTGAGAAGAATCACGAACGATCTCTTTTGCATCATCTGCTCCTTGAAAGCCTGATTTCATCGCGTGTGCGGCGGCAGGGCCGTCTCGGTCTGGGTGAGCAAGGAGCATGCCACGAACCGGCACCTTCGATCGCTCCCGACCTCCGTATGCGGGGATGCGAAACTCCCACCAGGGCTCATGGCAGCATCGGCAGATATTCACTTTTTCTTGAGAAGGGGAAAGAGGCGAAAAAACAGAAATCATCGGAGGAGCAGCAGGGTTTCTCAGAGCCGGCAATGGAGTTGAATGACGCGCAAAGGTTCAGCAAACATTAACGGAGGTCACTCTTCCGGTAAGATTTACGAATCCGCGGGTGGGGTCCGGGAAGCTGGAAGATGCTCACCGTCAGCTGATCGGGGTCGATCTCCAGAAGGGCGAAGGTCAGGGGACAGCCCCGGCTCTCGTCGCTGCTCATGTGTCCTGGGTTGATGCAGACCGTGCCGTTTCGGCGACGGATCTCGGTGATGTGGGTGTGACCGAAGAGGAAGATATCGGCTCGTCCGCTGCCGATGATGGTCTCCGGCTTGATGTCGTCGGCAAGGTCGTTGTAGTGGGATTCGGGGGTGTGCGTGAGAAATATCCGCCAGCCGGAGACCTCGATGAATTTGCGGTTGCTCACCCCGGGATCGGGGTAATAGACTGTGTCCCAGGTTCCCGGGACTCGCGTGAGGGGATAGCCCGCCTGCTCCAGGACGTCGGCGTCGTCGTAATAGTCGCCCAGGTGGATGATCTGATCCACCTTGAAGCTCTTCAGATATCTCATGACACCCCGGATCGCGTCGCGATCGTCATGGGTGTCGGAAATCACCATGATCTTCTGCATGAAAATACAGCACTCTCTCCCCGGAAAAAGGCTTCGCGTGAAGCGAAAAAACCGGCGGGAGTATAGGAGAGGGCCAGAGGAGTGTCAAGAAAAAAGGGACGACGGTACAGGATCCAGGAAAGAAAGATAGATGCCGCGTTTGCAAGTGGCGCAGAAATTGCTCGCCTGGGATCAAAGAGGACTGCCGGCGACGGGCCGGTAACCCACCAACATCCGGCATGAAATTCGGGGGCGCTCATGGATCCTGTGAAAGTGGTTGTTCGGTATGCAGACGGGAAAGTGATCAAGGGGTACACCCAGGACTTCTTCCCGAACAAGGACCGGTTTCACCTGCAGCCCCACGAACGGTCCACCGGCCAGGACACCCAGCAGGTTCTGCTCAAAGACCTCAAGGCGATCTTCTTCGTCAAGGACTTTGGCGGTAACCCCGCCTACGACGAACGGCGCCAGTTCGGCGACGGCGACAAACCCCAGGGCCGCAAGATGGAGATCCTCTTCAAGGACGGCGAGAAACTCGTCGGTTCGACACTGGGCTACGAACCCAGCCGTCCGGGCTTTTTCATCCAACCCGTAGACGGCCAGAGCAACAACATGAGGGTCTTTGTCGTCCAGGCATTCGTGGACAAGGTTCGAGCGCTTTAGCGGACCCCATTATTCCCATCCAACCCATCGAACAGGTGAAAGAATTCAAGAGCTGATTGCCGTAAGCTGTCAATTGTGCGATGCAAATAAAAGTGTATGTAAATAAATGCAAAAATTGGCATAAATACGGTTAATAATCAGTTAATAACTGATAATAACCTGTAATTTAATTGATATTGCACTGCACAATATAACGGGCTATCATTCTTTTCAAAACACACCGGATTTCCTTCACACAATAAAGGAAACAATCTTATCAGGAGGTAGCGTGATGAACAACGGAGCGTTATTGGGGCAGAACACATTGGATTTGTTCACAAAATGGTCGGAAGGGCATCTGGGCCTGTTGAACCGGAGACAGCAGATGTACAAGGAGGCGACCGAATCACTTCTCGGCGTAGTCAGGGAGTCATTCGAGATGAAGGTCCCCGAGGAGTCTCTGAAAAAACTTCAGGGTAACATGCTCGATCTGTGCAGGCTTCCCCTGGACACGCTCGGGGACCATGCAAGGTTGCATGCCTATTCCAGCGAACTCAAGAAGCTTGTCGCCGCCATGCCGGTGGCGATTTCGGGAAACGGTTTCTCGGAGGAGCTCAAACAGTACGGGAAAGCTTCCTGGGCAAACGGTTCTAAGGCGCATTCCGCCTGCATGAGCTGGATGATGAGCCTTCTTCACAACCAGAAGCTCACATCGGACAGAAAGGAAGCCGAAGAGGCCGTGAAGAATTGCCTGGAGACGACCGAGTCGTTCCTCAGGGAATCCGCCGCCTGCTGGATGCAGCAGGTCGAGGCGGGCTGCGGGCTCTTGAAACAGGGCATTCTGAAAGAAGGTGTCACCGCCGCACCGGCTCAGTGAGGTGCCGCCTGACCGGCGCATAACAGGGTCATTCGCCACTCCATGAACCATCTCCCTCCGCGGGTGGCGGATGACCATTTTCCTTTTACCTGCCGGGGATGCTCCGAGCCTTCCCCAGGATTTCGACAATCCCCGTCTGCCTCCTGAGTTCCTCGTACCAGACCCGATAGCCTTCCGAACTCGGGTGGAGGTAATCCGGCGTGTAGTACCGGTCCGGATCGTTCAGGAACAGTTCGTTTCCCCGCTCCCGGAACAGATCGACGTACTGGATGCCGAGCGTTCTCGAGACATCCATGAAAATGGCCCGGGCCTCGCGGGTCCGCGCGGTGTATATCCAGGAAATGGGAGGAAAGAATGCGGGTGCGAGCCCCACGTTGCCCGTGCTCATGAAAAGGACGCTTCGGCCTTTTTCCCCGGCCCGCGTCAGCACCTGTGTGATCGCGTCTCTCAACTCCCCGGGATCGGTGAAGCCGAGAATATCGTTTCCCCCGACCTGGACCAGGACGAGATCGAATGCGGCCTGAGTGACGGAGTCGAGCTGATTCAGGGTATCCTTCGCCTTCGCCCCGTTTCGAGCGAGGTTGGTGACCTCGATGGCGGGAAATTCCGCGGCAATCCGGCCCGCCACGGACTCCTCCGGCCGCGCCGCGCCGGTTCCCACCCCGGTGCTGTCCCCCACGACGAGAATCCGTTGAGTCGCCCCCGGGTTTCTCAGCTCGAAGGGCCGGCTTGCTTCCGCAATCTGCGTGCCCCGGTTGATCCGGATGCCCAGCATCGAGACCTCGTAGATGCCCAGTCCGGCAATGCCGATGAGGACGGCCAGGATAAAGGGTTTCATGGATCGTCACCCCGTGCGTTCACTTTCTTTGTGAACCCCTGTTTGTCGAGGCGGTCCAGGGGGTCAGACTTCGATGCAGGTCCCCCTGCGGCCTGACCTGCGCTTTTTCAGAGCGCCCGCCGTGATCGACCTCACCGCGAGAGTGATCAGGAAGAGGATCGCGATGGCTGCAAAGAGAAGCCCGTTCCTCCCCCTACCACTTGTTCCAGTGTATCTGGGCCGGGTTGTACTTGTCCTTCGGCTTTTCCCTGCCTGCGGGCACCCCCACGGGGATGAGGTTCAGAGGCACGATGTGGGGAGGGATGCCGAGGATCTGCCGGACGGTCCGGATGCGACTCTCCTCGGGGTAGACGGCTGTCCACACGGCGCCCAGTCCCATCGACTCTGCCGCAAGAAGAATATTCTCCGTCGCGGCGCTGCAGTCCATGATCCAGTAGTCCGAGTCCATCCCGCCCCACTGCTTTCGCACATCGCCCCCGACGATGATGGCTGCTGCCGCCTTGTCGGCCATCTTGGCATAGGGGAGGGCATCGGCGAGCTGTTTCAGGACGGCCCGGTCCATCACGACGATGAACTCCCAGGGCCTCTTGTCCACTGCAGTCGGCGCCGCCATGCCTGCCCGCACAATCATGTCCAGCTTTTCTTTCAAAACGGGCTCGTTCTTAAAGGTCCGCACGCTCTTTCGCGAGAAGATGGTCTTCAGGGTGTCGTTCATGATGGCCTCGTCGGCTGCCCATGCCAATCCGGCAAGGCAGACAAGTACTCCGCTGGCGAGAAGCCAGCCCATGATTCTCCGCATACTGTTTCGTCCTCCCTCTTTTCTCATCCGGCACCGTCCAGTCCATAGCGAAAGATTTTACAACAAATTCCCGGGTCGAAAAACAAAGAAATGCGGGTTCCGGGCCCGGAGCCGTCTTATGTGCCGCGCACCGGGAACATGAAACGGGGCACCCGACTGTGAGGGGGTGCCCCGCTTGCTTTTCCCGGTCGTTGTGCTTCCCGGTTACACCGATTTTTCCATCAGCTTGACCTCGAACCGGTAACCGGCACCTTCGGCCGCCTTGCGCACAGCCCCCCGGAAGGCCCCGAAATCGAACTTGTAGGAATAGTCCTTTCCGAACAGCCTCGACTGTTCCTCGATCGATCCGCTGCGCTCCTTCCCGAACGTGTTGTAGGTCTCCTTCTTGAAGCCGAAGCCGCTGCTCATCTCGTCGTCGCCACCGCCGCTGGTGATGCCGAAGCCCGACTCCTTGAGCATCTCGAAGAACCGCACCTCCTTTGCCGGCTCGTCGACTTTGAAGCGGCAGATGTAGGTGAGTTTCTTTTTCGACAGGAACGCCTTTCGCTCGGCAATGACAGCCTCCATCCGGGCCGATCCGTCTTTCTGCACTTCGAATTGTCCCGGGATAGTCTTCCCTATTTCCGTGATGGTCTGTCGCAAATCCATGATTCCTCCTATTTAATAACGAATCTTCCGAAACGGCGGGTCGATGCCGTGCGTTCCGTCCTCCACAAAGGTTGATGACGGAATGCCATGCAAAAATCGCGACAGGAATGGTGCAGTGAGCGGTATGAATTTCCCGGGGGTGTGGGTCTTGGGGACAGAAGCTTAGAGAATGACTTTTCCCAAGTCCTTCGGGGCATCGAGGTAGCGGACGCCGTAGCCGTACTTCTTCATCCATGCAGGCTTTTTCCAGGCCAGGGTCTTTTCCGTCCGGTAGTTGAAGATCAGCTCGGGCCGCTCGCCGCCGAACTGGATGACCCGGGCGAGGGTCTCGGGGTCGGGGTGACCGAAGCGGCTGCTGTCCGTCGAGACGAGAAACCGGGGGCATTCGACGGCCTCGATGATCTCGCGGCTGAGGTTTCGCCGGCTGCCGTGGTGGGGGAGTTTGAAGGCGTCGACGCGCAGGCGCCCGCCGGGGGCCGGGCTTATGGCGCGGATGCCCTCAAACAGAAGGTCCGGGTGCGCATCGGCACCCAGGAGAGCCCGTTTGCCGTCAAACTCGGCAAGCATGGCGATGCTTGATCCGTTGAAGGGCGAGTCGTCGGGTGAGAACGGGGCCGAGACGAGGGTTTCGAAGCGCAGTCTCTTGCCGGGCTTTCCCGCTTCGAGGGCCTGGTCATCGATCCGCAAACGGCCCCGATCGCGCCATTTGCTGACCTCCTCGTCCCAAAGGGGGATAAGCCGCTGTAGCTTCTCGCGGGAGGGCGACAGGATGGTGAGGGCCATGCCCCCCGGAAGCGTCTTCTGCGGGCGCCTGCCGTCAGCGCTGACCGCCACCGCGCGAGACGGCCCGAATTCTCCGGGTCGAAAGGCCTCGTTCCAGGGCAGCTTGAGCCTTTCGAGGATGGAGGTCAACTCCTCGCCCTGCAGGGGTCCCCGGGGCACGGGTACGCCCTCGTCGAGGTGGCGCCGCCCGTTGAACCAGATATCCCCGACTGTGAGGGGCGGCTTTTTCATAGCAAGCAGCTTCAGGACACCCCCGATGTGGTCCAGGTCGACGTGGGTGATGACGATCAGTTCGAAGTGGACCGGCCTTGCGGCGGCCTCGATGCGGCGGAGCACTTCCTTGTGGGTTCCTGCGCGGCCGGCGTCGATCAGGATCCTGTGCGGATCCCGCGGGTCTCCGTACTCGATCCACAGGCACTCCCCATCCAGGGCGGGAAGCAATTCGATACTGAAGACGCTGCTCATGCTCCTTCACCGCCTTCCATGAATCTCATGCGAGGGCATACCGCCCGTTTTTTTTCGCGACGCGCCCGGATGCCACGAGGCGCTCCAGGTGCTTGCGCATCATTTCCCGCTCGCCCAGATCGAAGAAATAGCGGGGCTTGCGCTGCCGGCCGTAGATGATCCACCGCTCGACGATCTCGTCGAGGCTCAGGGGAGATGCGAGGGCGTCCAGCAGCTTTTCCTCGCGCCGGTTGATCACGTCGATGTAGGCCTCGGCGAGTTCCTCGAACCCCTTCTCGATGATCCCGAGCTGGTGGCCCGTGATCCAGACACGGGCGGGGATCGCGAGCAGGCGGTTCACGGAATCGATCGTCTGGTCGATGCCGGAGCAGTAATCCCCGTACCAAGGGCCGAAGGGGGTGAGGTCGTAATCGGCCAGAAAGAGGATCCCATCGTCGGCAAAGTGGAGGCAGATGTGGCCGATCGTGTGCCCCGGCGTGTGGGTGACCTCGGCCCGGGTCCGGCCGAACTCGAGGATATCGCCGTCTTTCAGCGCCCGCGCGGGGGTGCGCTCCCGCCAGTGGAATTTCCCGATCAGGAAATCGTCCCACTCCTTCCGGTACGGGGTCTCAGCAAGCCCGTAGTATTCCAGGAAGGTCCGGTAGGACCGGTAACAGGGGGCTTCGGCCTCGTGGACCCAGAGGGCCGCGTCGGCAAAGAGGTGGTTGAAGGCTGTGTGGTCCTCGTGGTAGTGCGTGTCGAGCAGCACGTCGATGCGCCTGCCTGCAGCGAGGTCCCGCAGGGTTGCTTCATCGGAGCCCGGGTCGATGACGGCCTTCACCTCGTCGTCGATGAAGAGGGAATTGCAGTGGGGGTAGCGCGCCCCGCCCGCACCGGGAATGAATACGATATTGCCGAAGCGCTTGATGTCCATGGTCAGTCGCTGGTGCCGCGCGATGCGGACGTCGAAGAAGGGCTTTCCCTTCTCTGCAGCTCCGATATCCTTGCCCGCAGCACCTCCGGGAAGACAACCCTGCTTCCGTCCCTGGCCTGAAGGGCCACGATTGCCGCCTCGCCGACCGCGGCGACCTGATTCGTGCCGGCGTTGACGATGATGTACTGCATGAGGATCTGCTCGTCGTTCATGTCCGCCACCCGCGCGCCGATGGAGATCCGGTCGGGGCAGGAGAGGGGCGCAATGTAGCGGCAGCCCGTCGATTTGACGACGAGCGTGATCCCCGTCCGCTCCTCGAATTCGTACTTGCCGATGCGCCTGTAAAACTCGACACGGGCATTCTCCATGTACCGGAAATAGACCACGTTGTTGACGTGGCCGTGGGCGTCCATGTCGCCCCACGTGACGACCTGTTCGATGATCAGGGGATAGTGTTCGAGTCTGTATCGCATAGAGTCCGGCATGGCGGATAGGTTTCCTGGGGGAGGTGCCCCCGGTCCGATTAAGAACTATTTGGGCGGCGTTGTGCAAGGCATTTTTTCTCGTTGCGTTCCGCCGTTGTTTCCCTGTAAGAAGCGGACGGGAAGAGAAAGGGTCGTGCCGATGCAGGACATTCAGCGGGAAGAGATTGCCATCACAGCGCAGGACGGTGCCGCTTCGAAGATCACCGTGTTCACGGCGGATCCAGCGCCTTCTGCGCCCGTGATGATCTGCATGCCGGCCCTGGGCGTGGCGGCGAGGTTCTATGAACCGCTGGCCCCGCCGATCCTGCAGGAGGGCTGGCGCTTCGTCACTGCCGACCTGCGGGGAAACGGCCTCAGCGCCGTCCGGGTCAAGCGGGGAGTCTCCTTCGGCTACCGTGAAATGGTCACATTCGACGGGCCTGCCGTCGTGGAGAAGGCAAAGGACGTCTTTCCCGGCGCACCCATCTATCTGCTCGGTCACAGCCTGGGCGGGCAGCTCAGCGCCCTCTATCTGGCCGCCAATCCCGGGGCGGCCTCGGGCCTTATTCTCGTTGCCACGCCATCGGTCCACTGGCGGGCGTGGGATTTTCCCTTGAACCTGTGCGTCCTGGCCGGGACCCAGGCGGCCTGTGCTCTGGCTAAGGTCCTAGGTTATTTCCCGGGCAGGAGGATCGGTTTCGGCGGGACGGAGGCGCGCGGCGTGATCTGCGACTGGGCCCGCCAGGCCCGCACGGGGCGTTACGAGCCGGCGGGAAGCAGCCTGGAGTATGAAGGGTTGCTCGGGGAGATGGAGATCCCCGTGCTTGCCTTCTCCTTCGAGGGGGATTTCCTGTCGCCAGAGCGGGCTGTCGCTAGCCTCCTGGCCAAGATGCGCCGGGCGCAGGTCACCCACGTCAACCTCGCGGGAGAGGACCTCGACCATTTCCGGTGGGTCAAACGGCCGGATTCCATCGTGGAGACAATCCGGGAGTGGCTGCCTGCCCCCGCTTGACCGGCCATCAGACAATGTCCTATGGGAAAATCAGACTGTGTCTGATGGACATTATTGTTACCTTTTAGTATCAGGCACGCTAGAAACGTTCCCGGTGGTATGCTGCCGGGGTTCGACATGGATGGCCCTGCTGGAAAACGGCGGGGCCACGCCTTTTTGGGGCACACTGTGATTTACTTGCCCGAACGGTTTCGTGCCTTCCCCGCACGTCATAATCCCCGATCCGCATTTGCCGGAGCCTCGTGCGCCATCCCGGTTATCCCAAGAAGGGCAGGGTGCCGGGAAGCACTCTGTCTTCCGGCCGGCATCCCGCGGTGCCGAACCCGCAATTCTCTAAGCCGGCAGATCCCCGACTCAGTCGAAAAAAACATTTGACAGGAAGCCCCCGGTGGATTAAAAATATACCCCTAGGGGGTATATTATGGAAGACGAAAGAAGAAAGATCCTGGGACGCCTCCGGCGCATCGAGGGGCAGGTCCGGGGGCTCCAGCGGATGATCGAGATGAAGGCGCCCTGCGTCGACGTGCTCACACAGGTTTCCGCCGTGACATCGGCGATGAAGAAGACGGGCAACGCCATCATCCGGGCAAACATGACCCGGTGCATGACCGAGGCAGACACGGGGAAGGGCATTGAAGATTTTCAGGCGGCCCTGACAAGGTACATCGATCTGGCCTGAGGAAGGAATCTGATGAAATCGAATGACATTCCAAAGTTAAGCCGCAGGTCCTTTCTGAAGACCTCGGCAGGGGTGCTTGCGGCGTCGGGCCTTGCATGGCCGGGAAAAGTGCGGGCCGGGGAAATCGGGCGACTGGCAACGCTCATCGATCTCAGCCTCTGTGACGGCTGTATCGACCGGGATGTTCCCGCCTGCGTATCCGCATGCAAGACGATCAACAGGGACACGATCCCCTCCGTTGCCGACCCCATCCCGTTGCCCTGGCCGAGAAAAACGGTCGAGGACTGGTCCCGGAAGCGGGAGGTGTCCGACCGGCTCACCCCGTACAATTACCTTTACGTGCACAGGGCTGAAGTCGAACAGGACGGAGAGCCGAAAACCCTGTTCGTCCCGAGACGCTGCATGCACTGCGACAACCCGGCCTGCGCGACCATCTGCCCGTTCTCGGCGAATCACAAACACGAAAACGGCGCGGTGGTCATCGACCAGGAGTTGTGCTTCGGCGGCGCCAAGTGCAAATCGGTCTGTCCCTGGGAGATCCCGCAGCGCCAGTCCGGCGTCGGCATTTACCTCCATGTCCTGCCGGATTTCATGGGAAACGGCGTCATGTACAAGTGCGATCTCTGCAACGATCGCCTTGGACAGGGCAAGCAGCCGGCCTGCATCGACGCATGCCCGAAGAAGGCGATGCTCATCGGGCCGCGGCAGGAAATCGTTGCCCTGGCGGAAGAGCGGGCCCGGCAGATGAACGGCCACATTTACGGAAAGGACGAGAACGGCGGCACGTCAACGCTCTACGTATCGCCGGTGTCCTTTGAGGCGATCAACAAGACGATGAAAAGGGAGCCCGGCAGGCCCGACATGAAGCCCGGCGTAGAAAGGCAAATGGCCGCAACCGATGCCGTCGGAAAAGCCGTTCTTGCAGCCCCCGCCCTGGGGATCGCCGCCGGTGTGGCGGGGGCGTTCAAGTGGCTCGCCGACCGAAAATCAAGCCTGACGGAGGGCGGGAAGAAGGATGAGTGAAAAGATTCTCAGGGAAAAAGGTCGTGTCGTCCGCCACAGTGTCGTCGAGTTGACCGAGCACTGGGCCATCGCCCTCTCGGGGCTCGCGCTCGTTCTTTCGGGGATGTTCGAGATGCCCATGGCCAACCGTTACTACATCTCGTCCGTGCCTGGCCTGGCCTGGTCGGCTGATTACATGGCTTCGCTGAAGGTTCATTACGTGGCATCGATCGTGTTTGTCGCCGCCGCCCTGTTTCACGCGGTCTACCACGGGCTCCGGGGCGACCGGGGGATGATTCCCCGCAGGGGGGATATCCGGACATCGATCGAGGTCGTGAAGAGCTTTTTCGGCAAGGGAAAGGAGCCGCCATTTCACAAGTACCTGCCGGAGCAGCGCCTGGCCTACGTCGGGATGGTTGTGATCATCGCCATGCTGATCGTCTCGGGGCTTGTGAAGACCTGGAAGAACATCTACGCCCCGGACATGTCCTACGCGGTCGTCCTGTGGGCCACCTGGGTCCACAACATCGGGTTCGTTTTCTTCATCCTCGCCTTCTTTGCCCACATGGCGGCGATTGTCCTGAAGCCGAACCGGCCGATGCTGCGGGGAATCCTGACCGGTGCCGTCAGCCTGGATTACGCCGAGCACCGCCACCCGCTCTGGATTGCTGAAATCGAAGGCGCGTCAGCGGCCAGGGTGAAACCTCCGGCCATTCCAGCCGAAGAGTCAGCAGGTCCGGAGGACCCTCCTGTCCCGGCTGAAGCCGTCGCGGAAACGCCTGCGGATGCACTGTCAGCGGACGGGGAAACCGCTGCGCCGGAGGCAGGTGCTGTTTCGGATCAGAAGGGTTGAGTCGGGCTTGAGTTTACGGCGCAGAGGGCGTATGTGAAGTGCAGGCAAAAAAGGGGTCAGGCGGTTTTCGCTGCCTGACCCCTTCTGTTGTTACTTTCCGCAGGTCACGGAAATCTCGATGAGCACGTCGCGGGGCAGGGCCGCAGCCTGCACGGTGACACGGGCCGGTGGGTCCTGGGGGAAGTACTTCACGTAGATCGCGTTGTACTTGCCGAAATCCTTCAGGTCTTTCATAAACACCTCGGCCTTCAGGACGTTTTTCATGCTGAATCCCGCCGCCTCGACGACGGCCTTGATGTTGTCCAGAACAAGCGTCGCCTGGACCTCGATGTCCCCCTTGGAGAGTTCGTTCGTCTTGGGATCGATGGGGATCATGCCCGACACGAAGAGCATGTCGCCGTACCGGATGGCCTGGGAATAGGGGCCGATGGCCTTCGGCGCCTTTTCCGTGGAAACGACGATCCGATCGGCAGCGTAACCGATCTGTCCCGCCAGCAGAAGAACCAGCGACAGCAAGAGCATCATCGAAAGCTTCCTTTTCATGTGCCTTCCTCCTCCATAATTGCAGTATTTTTGTTGTTTCCCGTCCCCTCGTGAGGATCAGGAGCGTTTGTGCTTGATGAACGTGCCGGCGCGGTACTCGTCGAAGGCGATGCGCAGCTCCTCGCGGGTGTTCATGACGATGGGGCCGTACCACGCAACGGGCTCCTGGAGCGGCTTGCCGGATATGAGCAGGAACCGGACAAGCTGCTTTTCCGTGGAAACCACAATCTCCTCACCGTCGTCGAACAGCACGAGGGATTCATTTCCCAGGAAGGGATCCCGCTGCATGTCGAAATAGTTGATTCCCTCGACCTCGTAGGAGAACGGGTCTTTCTCCTTGCAGAAGTAGCCCTTCCCGTCGATGACGCAGGCGAACACCGTGTAGCCTTTCTTGACGGGATGAACGAATTCCGTGTGAGGCGGCAGGGTGATGTCGAGGTACTCCGGGTCGATGACGATGTCCTGCACGGGGCCCCGGGTATGTTTCAGCCTGCCGCAGATGATCCGGACAAGGGTGCCGTTATCCAGCTTGATCTCCGGGATCGTGCGCGCCGTCACGTCCCGGTATCGGGGATCCATCATCTTGTGCGAGGCCGGCAGATTGGCCCAGAGCTGAAAGCCCCACATGAACCCCTTGTCGTCTCCTTTGGGCATTTCCTGGTGGATGATCCCGCTTCCCGCGGTCATCCACTGGACGTCGCCGGCGCCGATGACGCCCTTGTTCCCCATGCTGTCGCCGTGTTCCACGTCCCCGCGCAGGACGTACGTGATCGTCTCGATTCCCCGGTGCGGGTGCCAGGGGAACCCCTTCAGGTAGTGCGCGGGGGTGTCCGAGCGGAAATCGTCGAACAGCAGGAAGGGATCGAATAAAGGCACCTCGCTGTTCCCGAAGGCGCGCTTCAGGTGCACGCCTGCCCCTTCAATCGTGGGCTTGCTCTTGAAGACTCTCTTGATCTTCCTTGCCTTGCTCATCGTTTTGCTCCGTTCTTTTCTGCATGGCTAACCCATGCAGGCCTTGAGGACACGATAGGTGTTGCCGCCCATGTAGGCCGCGATCTCCTCCCGCGTGAAGCCCCCCTCCTGCATGGCCTTGACCAGGAGTGAAAGGTCGCGGATGTCCCGGTAGCCTTCGATGAACCGGGGCAGACCACCGCCGCCGTCAGTCCCTAGACCGACGTGCTCCATGCCGATCCGATTTTTCATCTCCATGATTTCCCTCGCCCAGTCACGGAAAGTCTCACGCTTCGCTTTTCCGCGGCTCGTGGCCCAGGGCCAGGTGCAGACGACGCCGCCGGTCTTTGCCACAACCTCCGCGTCCTTCCAGGTTCGGAAGCGCCCGCATTGTTTCGCGTCGTCCAGCGAACAGGGATGGGTATGGGAGTCCAATACCGGCCGCTTGCTCATCTCGCTGATCTGCTTGAGGGTCAGCGAGTCGGTGTGGGCGACGTCTACCACCATGCCCAACTCCTGCATCCTCTCTATCACCTTGCGTCCCGCCGGGGTGAGGCCGTTGTTTTTCGGTCCGGGGTTCATCCCCGTCCAGTTCTTCATGCAATCACCCAACTGATTGTTGCTGTAGTGAATCAGCGTGATCAGACGCACGCCGTACTCGTAGAACTGATTGACCCGATCCGGATTGCCTGCGAGAGGGTCACCTCCCTCTATCGCAAGAATGCATCCCGGCACGCTACCCGGCGCAGAAGTCTGCGGGATGTCCGATGCGTTCAGAACGAGTTTTACCTTGCCGGACTTCACGATGTCGTCTTTCCAGAAATCGAGCTGGATTTTTGTGTTGTCGTATTCCGTGTCGGGCAGGCGTCCCTTGGAGAGGTAATGACGGTCTCCAACAGCGGAAAAGACGCTCGCTGCCATTCCCATTTCCGTCATGGCTTTTACCGTAGACGAGTTGTCAGTGAAGCGATGGTCAATCCGTAACCCGTCGGGGTGCGCATGGGCGTCGATGATGCGAAGCCCCTTGAGGAGGCCCTTCTGCTCATCCGTGAGCTCGGTCGAGCCGAAGAAAGCAAAAGCATCCCTGTATCCGAGAGCTAATGCGGAGGAACCAAGAACTTTCAGAAACTGGCGGCGGTTCAAATATTACCTCCCGGATATACAAATTGTCATTCCGGGCACGACCCGGAATCCATCTTTATACGTGGATTCCTGCTTGCGCAGGAATGACCGGGCTCGAAAGGGGTTCATTTTTCCGGCGGCGTGGAGAGCAGCATCTCGATCTCCCCGAGAATCCGATCGCCGTCGGCGGGCGAAGCCGCGGCAAACCAGGCCTTCTGCGGGTAGATCATCACGTTGGGCCCCTTTCCGCAGAGCCCCATGCAGCCGCCGCTCGAGACACGGACGCGTCCCTTCCAGCCCCGCTTCTCGACTTGCTCTTTAAGGTAATCTTTCAATGCCGCGTTGCCGCCGCCGTCGGCGCAGGACTTCCGCTCCCCGCGGCGGTCGTTGGTGCAGACAAACACGTGGCAGGTGTAAGGGCTGGTTTCTTTCTGCATGTCGGTGCACACTCCCTTCTCACTTCCGGACCCATTCGATCTCGATGTATGCGCTGACCTCGTTTCCGACGGCCAGCCCGTAGTCCATCACCTTGCTCCAGGTGATGCCGAAGTCCCTGCGGTCGATCGTTGCCGTTGCCGTGGTGCCCCGCCGCAAATTCCCCCCGGGGTCCTTGATCTCGGATGTGAACCCTTTCAAGTCGACGGTGATCTCACGCGTGACGCCGTGCAGGGTGAGATCGCCGATGATCTTCATCTTTCCCGAGTCCTCCTTCACGAACTTCTTCGAAACGAAGGTGATCGTCGGGTATTTCGCTGCGTCGAGAAAATCGGCGCTCCGGATGTGCTCGTCCCTCTTCTGATGCCCCGTGTCGACGGAGGCGGCATCGATCGTCACCTGGATCTTGCGCGTCGCCAGGTCATCTCCTTGTATGTTCGCCGTTCCCTTGATCTTATTGAACCGCCCCGTCACGCTGGAGACCGCCAGGTGGCTGACCTTGAACGAGATGCTGGAGTGATCCGCATCGAGCTGATAATCGGCCGCCCCGGCCGGCGGGGGCATGACCAGGGCGAGACCGATAAACAGGGTCATGATGCAACGCTTCATTTCAATCCGCTCCTTTCTCGGCAACGTGCTCTTCCCGCAGACGTCAGGGGAGCAATTCCGTCTTCAGTTGATCGACAACCTCCCGGTACCGATCGCTGTCCGTGTCTTTCAGGCGCCGTAGGCCCTCCAGGAAGCGACCGACGTTTGCCCGCGTCGGCGCGAGCCAGGAGCCCTTTTCGGCTGCGATCTCCTCCGCCAGTTCCCGGAAATCCTCGAAGGCCTTCTTCTGGGCGGCGGACCACCCCGTCTTGTCCGTATGGGCAAGCAGGGCTTCGAGCACCTCGTTCACGCGACCGAGCTGCTTGCCGTAGCCGGCGACATTCTCGATGATCCGGCGCTCCAGGGCGGGATCGGATGATTTGGCCAGGCTGATGTTGATGAGCCCGAACTGGCCCATCCATTGGGACCACAGCGACGTCCATTGCCTGAACGCCTGTGAGACGTCCCCGGACAGGGGGAATCCGTAAAGGTTCGCGGAAGTCTTCTCCGGCATGGTCGCTCCCTCCTTTCTGGTGGAACGAAATGCAATGGGATGCGGTCAGGGTGATGGGGATGGCTGCCAGGTGGCAGGCCAGGACAAGTCCATGTAGATGATAGTCCAGGCCCGGGAGGTTTTGCAAGCGCCACCTCCTGCGAATCCGTGCACTTTCCCGGGCGGTCCTGCGGGCACCGTGGTTTGCTTCTTGCATCTTTTCCCCGAAAAAGCCGCACCACGAAAGGAATCCGTATGAAAGACGCCGCCATCCGCATCGCCGGGACCACCCTGATCCTGGCATTCCTGGTCTTGCTGGTGATGAGCGCAGAGCCCACGGCCGCCAAGGCCCCCACGGCACCGCCGCAAGACGTCAACCAGTCCTACGCCCAGCGGGCGACCTGGTTTATCGACCACACCCTGGAAGGCCAGTACGCCGCCGCACTACAGGTCGGAAGCGATCGCTTCAAGAGGGACATCGGGGAAAAGGGCCTTCGCTACTTCCGGGACAGCATGGCCAAATACGGCAAGGGCCGTTTCGTGCCGGTGACGGCCGGGGCCGAGGAAGGGTATTACATCGTGGCGGGGCTGCTGGAATTCCCCGGCGGCCGGAAGATGGAAGTGCACGTCGTCTTCAAGGGCGACAAGGTCGAGCACCTCTACCAGCGCCGGGCGTAGCCCGCGGGAAAGGAAATGCACATGAAAAGACGTGAATGCTTCCTGGCCGTGGCGGCGCTCCTGGTTCTCATCGTCCTGCCCTCGACGGGTCACGGCGGCTTGAATCCCTGGGACTGGAAATACGGCCTTACCCAGGAACAGCAGATTATCGTCCGCGACTGCATCCTCGAGGGACGGGCACAGGTGAAGGCCCTCTCGGCGGCCGGAAGGTCGAAGGAGACGGCGGAGCTGGAGGTCATCCTCAAGAACCTGGAGGGGCGCACGTACTCCCGGACGAACAACCCCATAGGCTACAGGGCGGGCGCCTACGCCCACGTCTACTCCGGTATTGGTCTCCGGACGATCCACCTCTACAACAGCTTCTTCGATGTCGCGAAGAATGCGCCTGCATCCATGAGTATGACCCGGGAGCAACTGCTTCGGAGAGCCCGATTGGAGCAGCTCTCCATCCTCATCCACGAGTACTGGCACACCAATTACCAGTCGGCCTTCGATTTCGGGCGGCCCGAGGGGGAAGCCTACCAGACGCAGTACAAGTGGCTCCGGCTCTTCGGCGTCAGCGACGGCATGGTGATGTCCGTCGTGAAGGATCAGTTGGCCAAGAACAACACAACCCCCGTGGAGCCGCCCCCGGTGGTGCCTCCGAAGCCGCCGGCAGCCGACCCGAAGAACAATGGCGCCACCGTCTGCGCAAGCTACATGGCAGCCCTGCAGCGCGACGTGGCGGCGAAGAAGAACCCCGGGGCCCAGTACCGCCTGGAGTTCACCCGCGCCTACGCCTATGACGCAAAGACGAACAGCTGCGTCGGTTCCCACAAGATGTGGGCCTCCTACAACGGCGGGAAGTGGCACGAAGCCCTGGTCTACTACAGCCCGGAGAAGCCGGCCCGTGAGAACGTGGGGAGAATCCAGGCCGACTACACGAGGAAATACCCGGACCTGAAGTGGCAGTAACCGGGCTGCACGGGGCAGGCAAAAAGCAAGACCTGACCGCGGAGGATGGTTCGTCCGCTCGTCATTGAGGGCAACCCGTTCATGACGGGGTGCGTGGCGACGTTCGACAACAAACAATACAAATTCAAGGCACACAGGCGTTGGAGGGCCATCCCCTGAAAATCAAAATCCCCGCCCCCGGGCGGGGATTTTTTATTGCACAGAATGCGGCCTCCATTGCCCGGTCGGCCGCGACGTGAAGCTCCGGAACCACACTCCCTCAACGTGCCATCAGACAATGTCCTATGGATGAATCAGACGCAGTCTGATGGCATTCAGGAACAAATTCCTATATGGAGCGCACAGCACACAGGTTCCTGGTGGGATGCCGCCTCAACCACCAGCTCGCCCGGGACATCCATCATTGTTCAGTATGGCGGCAGTCCTCGTCATTTGATCCGTCAGCAAGGCATAAAAGCCTCATTCATAACAGCCGGTATGTGACAGATTTCCCGGTGGGAAGGACGGCAAGGCTTTCCTTCCCACCGGGCTGCAGGGGAGTTGCATTCCAGGGCATCCGATACCCGCGAGAGGAGGTGGAAGCCGCCGGATGGCAGTCGTCGCAGGATCCTGGGAGCTCGTCCTGCAAAATTTCATAAGCATGGAGGGAGGACAAGATGGCAGGTGAACTACGCCCTCGCTGGGGACAGCCCCTGACGGGCATCATCTCGAACGTGGTATTTTTTCTCGTTGCATTGTTAACATGGTATCTTTTCAGCGATCCGAGGGGACCTGTTGGATGGTTCCCTTACCCCTTTGTGATGTTCCTTGCGATTATGATTCTGGTTGGCCTGTGGCAGCACATGTTTCTCGGGGACTGGCCTTTCCAGAACATGAAGCAGCCCGCTCGCGGTATTGTTGAAACCATTGTGAATGTGGTTGTCACCTGGTTTGTCATCGATGTTGTCTTCTACCGGATCCTGGGAATCGGGTTCAATTTCCTGAGCTATTACGGTCTCGAGGCCGCAGGTTCCAAGGGTGCTTTGGCCCAGGCGGCTATTGTCGGGTTTGTTCTGATGGGGTTTTACCTCTATCCCGTTGTCACCATCTTTTTCGGGAAATGGCCTATCCGGCCGAGTAATCTCGAGCAGCCGGCTGCAGGTTTTGCAGAGATCGGCTGGGCGACCCTGTTCGAGATATTCGGCTATGTCATCCTCATTGTCCCGTTTTTCGGTTTCGCCCTGAAGGGGTCCCCGGCTCTTGGCACGTCCTGGTGGACGGGCATCGGAGGGACGCCCCATGTACACTGGGTCTTCGGCTGGTGGGAATGGGCGGTGATCACATTGTTCATGTTCCCGAATGTTTGGCGCATGAAACCATTTGGTCTGATCAAGCTTCCGCAGCCTGCCAAGGGGTTTGTCTACATGGGGCTGAGTTTTGTCTTTGCGTATTGCCTGGCGCTGATCTGCATCAGGATCGCCCCCTTATGGCTTCCCCCGGATACCATTCATCATCTGTTCGAGACAAAGGGCGCGGGAGAGGTATCGAGGTTCCTGTGGCTGCACTCCGCCGAGATCGCCGGTTTTACCCTGATTCCTTTCCTGGCCTGGCATCACTATTTTGATGACCGCTGCGGCGTGAAAGACGTGGACAGCTGGGCAGGGTTCTGGATCCGAACATTTGGCGTTCTGTTCTTTGCCGCGATATTGTACTGGATTTACTATTATGGCAATTTCGGCCACTGGGCACTTGGAAATCATCACATGACGGAACTCTCCCACAGGTTCCCCCATGGGGAATCCCTGGTGTGGAACTTCTGGTGGATCGTTCCTCTTCTGTGGAATGAATGGTTCTTCCACAAATGGCCCTTCTACGTCCACGACAAGCACTGATGCGAAAATCCGGGACAGCCGTCCGACAAACGGCTGTCCCGGATTCATTGCCTGACCATGGCGCGCCTCCATTCTTGAAACCGCCGCCAACCCCGTTAGCCTCTGCAAGGCACCTTTCTTGCAAGAACGGGCTGGTGGAATCGGAAACGCTGCATGCGGGATTGCCCCGGGGAGGTGCTCATGAAGAAGGCGGTGATCTTTCTCTCGGTCGTGATCTTTGTGCTTCTCGTTCTGCCGACCGACCCCAAGGATGTCCGGGCCGCGGCGCCACAGGACGTGATGACGGGCTACTGGGTGCTGAAGTTCGACGACGGACGGACAGGCTGGGCCAACCTCGTGTCGGACGACTACGCCAAGACAAGCTTCTCGTCCAAGGGGAAGATCGAGGTGCCGGGCTTCAAGCAGGTGGACATCACATCGGGCGTCATCCCGGATTTTTACAAGGTCGGCCAGGTCATCCTCTACAACCCGCAGGCGCAGCAGAGGCCCTTCCACTTCGTCCGCTTCGTCATCGAGGGCAACCAGTTCATGACTGGATACGTGGCGACGTTCGACAACAAACAATACAAATTCAAGGCCCACAGGCGGTAAGCAAACCCGGCAGCTCTCCGAAAAATCGAAACCCCGCCCTCGGGCGGGGATTTTTTTTGCCAAAAGTCAGTCCGAGTCCCGATCCCCGGGTTCATTTTCGCGGTCCGGATTCTTGTTTCTTGACGTGCGATAGCCTGCCCGCTAACGCTCAGGCCCCCTCACCCCGACCCTTGTATGTTAAGGGATGAAGTAATAAGCGTGATCCAAGGCTTCAAGGTCGTGGCAGACCGTCCAACCCTGGGGTCTTTGAACCCGTGGGAG
>Ga0209079_10000036_pt1 | contig 64496 bp, 43 predicted proteins | sample PPLLaktember2015_2_FD_187259 | JGI IMG/M metagenome (GOLD analysis project Ga0209079, IMG submission 187259) | Freshwater sediment microbial communities from Prairie Pothole Lake near Jamestown, North Dakota, USA - PPLs Lake P7 Core (6) Depth... | ecosystem: Environmental > Aquatic > Freshwater... | reverse complement strand
TTCCGGAAGCGGGCCGCCCGGGCGAAGATCGATCTGGACAAGGACGTCACGCTGACCTGTGTCACCATCCGCGAGCCCTCGGTGGACATTGCGATCCGGATGAAGAAGGAGGGCTTTGGCCCCGACCGCATCCTCATGATGGTCTCGACGGACCCCGAGCACCACTTTGCCAACTCCGGCACGACGCTTTCCCAGTACTGGAGAGAGGCCGAGCGCTGCATCAAGAAGGCGACCGATGCCGGCATCAAGATGTGCGGCACCGTTTCGACGATCTGGGGCAGCCCCATCAGCGGCGCCACGAAGCTGGAGGACGCCGTGGAGTTCACGAAGCGCTGGTTCTCGATCGGCGCCTACGACATCGAGCACGCCGACCACGACGGCTCGGCCAACGGGGCCGACGTGTACCGGTACTTCTCGATGGTCCTCGATGCCATGCCGAACCCCGAGGCGCACCTGTGCCACCTGCACGAGACCAAGCGCATCGCCTCGCAGTCGATCCTGGCGGCCCTGCAGGCGGGTCTGTGCCGCTTCGAAGGGACGATGGGCGGCATGGGCGGCCAGCCGGCCAACTTCCTCGACGACTGCCCCATCCGGGGCACGGGCGAGTACTACTACGACGACCCGCGCTACGTGGGCCTCATTTGCCTGGAGGATCTCATCGTGCAGATCGACGAGCTGGGCATCGAGCACGGCTACGACGTGGACCGCATGCTGTGGCTGGGCCGCAAGATGGAGAAGACGATCGGCCGCAGGCTGCGCAGTGAAGCGGTCATCAACGGCCGCACCGAGAAGGCGGGCAAAATGAAGTTTGCACGCCCGGGCCTCAAGAAGCTCATCGAGAAGGAAGGTGAGAAGCCCGGTCAGCGGGTGCCCGCCGAGTGGCCCGCCGAGGCAAAGCTGGGCGACAAGTGGGGACCCACCGCCGCCGCGTGGAAGAAGTAAGTCAGCAACCCGTGGCAGGGGAGAAATTTTACCTTCCCCTGCCACACATTTTCTGCTAGAACCCGTCACGGTTCCTCGGAACCGTGACGACTTTTACACCACAAGCAAGAGGAGGATATTGCAATGGCAGATGTCGTAGCCCCCATGCCCGGGACGATCAAGGAGATCATCGTGAAGGTGGGCGATGCCGTGAAGGAAGACGAGGAGCTCATCATCCTCGAGGCCATGAAGATGGAAAACCCCATCGTGGCCCCCTCGAACGGCAGCGTGAAGGAGATCAAGGTAAAGGAAGGCGACAAGGTCAACACGAGCCAGGTTCTCGTGGTTCTCGGATAGCGCCACCTGCAGATGTGTAAACCGGATGCCGAACTGACCCTCCGGGGTCGGTTCGGCATTCCTATATCTGCGTCCCCCAAAAAGGGGTACAGGGTATAGGGTCAAGGGTATAGGGGTGGAAGAAAGCTTTGTTACATGAAATGGAGGGGCGTTACAAGTAACATGGTTTTTCTTTCTTTTTTAGCCTGTTGCCTGTAACCTGTCGCCTGATACTGACGAATGACGAGGCTGCAGACTTCCATTTTCGTGAGACCAAACATGAAACTGAGTCTACCGAAAAAAGTGCAAATCCATGAGGTCGTCCTGCGAGACGGGATCCAGAACGAGAAGAAGCTGATCCCGACGGAGGAGAAGCTGCGCCTGATTCGAGAACTGGTCGCCTGCGGGGTCCGGCGAATCGAAGTGTCATCCTTCGTAAACCGGTCGCTCGTCCCTCAAATGGCCGATGCCGAGGCGCTGTGGGAGCGGATCGAGCGGAAAAGAAGCGTCCTCTATTCGGCCCTCATACTCAGTGAGGGCGGTCTCGAGAGGGCCATACGCTGCCGGGTCCCTCACGTCGGGATCTTCGTGTCGGCAAGCGAGACACACAGTCAAAAAAACAGCAACAAATCCGTCGCCGAGGCACTGAAGGAGGCCGACCACCTCATCGGCAGGGCGCACGATGCCGGGCTGCAAGTCCGGGCTGGTGTCATGAACGCCTTCGGCTGCGCCTACGAAGGCCCTGTGCCCGTGCCCCGCGTCCTGAAGCTCGTAAGAGCTTTCATGAAGAAAGGGGCCGACGAGATCTGTCTTGCCGATTCCTCCGGCCTGGCGAATCCCCTCCAGATGGAAGATGTGCTTGCCCGCGTACGGGGTGAGACGGAGGAGACGGAACTCTCCCTTCACCTTCACAACACCCGGGGTTTGGGGCTGGCCAATGTCTTTTCGGCTCTTCGCCAGGGGGTTGCGATCTTCGATACCTCGCTGGGAGGCCTTGGCGGTTGCCCCTTCATTCCGGGCGCCCGGGGCAACATTGCGACGGAGGACACGGTCTTCATGCTCCACGAGATGGGACTGAAAACCGGGGTCGAACTCGACATGCTGATCGAAGCCGGTCTGCCCCTCGAAACACTTCTGGGAAAGACCTTCCAGACCTTCGCGTCAAATTTGAAGCGTCCCCCTTGCTGATCTCCCACGGTCCGGGAGGATCAGGTGTCTCTCCGGCACAGGTAAAGCTGTCTCAGTGAATAGGTATCGTAGTCCTTGAACAGGTTTTGGGGCAGGCTTTTCCGGATGACGGCAAGACCGGCGCAGCTCAGGTCGTCGGCGGTGAGGTGACAGGAAGAATAGCCCGTGATGATGACGTGACCTTCAGGATTGAGCCGTTTGACGGCCTGTATCAGGATTTTCCATGCCTTTTCCCTCTCCGTGACCTGCCGGTTGAGGAGGCCGCAGAAAACGATCACATCGAAGGTTACATCCCCGGGAAGGAGTCGGTCCATCTCTTCGGCGTCCCCCTCGTAGACGCGGGTCAGTCCTTTTTCCCTGGATGCCTCGACATTATCGGGGTTCATGTCGATGCCGTGGCATTCGGCATCCGGGCAACGTTCTGCGATCCGCTCCAGGAGATTGCCGGAGCCGCATCCCGCGTCGAGAAGACGTTCGAAACGGATGCCGGAAAGCGCGTCCAGAATGGCGGGGTAAATGACCGACGCATAGATCTCGTATTCTTTTTCCTCGTCGAAGCGCCCCCAGTTCACGGAGGGTGACACGTTGCGCAGAGGGACGATGAGTTCCACCTCGTTTTCATCGAGGGACGAGATGTAATGGACCAGGAAGGCCTCCTCGATTGCCGTCACCGGATGACCGGTGACCTCGGGCCAGAATCCCCCGATGTCCTCTGGCCTGATACCTTCAACGAGAAGCGCGATATTCCGGGCGCAGCCTTTTCCGTTGTCGGCGTCATAGACCTGTCCCTGGATGAAGTCGCTTCCCCCGGCACGTATCAGATTGAACCATTGACCCGTCAGGCTCACCGGCGCTGCGGTTTTGATTTTCTCGATGGTTTCCCTGAACTTTTTTTCGTCGTTTCGCATAGCTGGAAATCATGGCTCCACGTAGGGAATCGCAGGGAAGAGGGGAACACACCTTTGGGCGGGTTGTCAAGCGGCGCGTTTTCCCCTGTGGCGCTCACGCCCCTCGGATATGAAGGGGGTGAGAAGGCGAGCAGGTGAACAGGGTTGAGAACGTGCCGGTCATATACGTGCTGCCGGCATCTGAGCCCCTCTTTTTTTGTTTCCTATACCAGAGACCGTTACCCATCAGAACAGCGTATAGATGAATGGGGCGATCGCCGAGCCTTCGGTGAGGACGATGAGCGCCCCGAGGAGCATCAGAACAAGGATGATCGGAGCGAGCCACCATTTCTTTCGGGCGCGGAGGAAGGCCCAGATCTCGGTGAGAGTGGAGAAAACGCTCATTCAGAACTGCCTTTCGTAATCGCTCTTCTGCCGGGGCGGCCCGGTTCTCCGGACCCAGTAACTCGTTGCCTCTGTCGACTTTTTCAACTGCAAGAACTGCTCCCCGAAGGCCCTTCCCAGGAACGCGATCGGCGTGAGAACGAAATAGTACACCACTGTGAAGATCACCCGCGTCATGACCCATCCCAGGATCACGGCAAATATCATCCAGCCCCTGTAGAGCGGCTTCAGGATGCCCGGCGAGGCAAAGCCGATGACGGCGAGCAGAGCCGATGCGCCCGCCACCCAGGGCCAGGAGGCCGACGCCTTCCACCACAGCCAGCCACCGGCAAGCAGCAGAACAATGGCCATGAGGAGGCCGAAGTTGCGCAGGGACCTGCGGTCCAATGGAATTTTATTGATGTCGTCTTTGAGAAGCATCACTTGCACCGCCGAACACGGAAGTTGAGAAGCTGAGAAGTTTTGAAGCTTGGAGACGCTGTGAGCCTTCGATAAGCCGCCAGATACTCCACACTTCTCATCTTCCCAATTTCACAACTTCCTCATTTCAAGGAAATGAACGGGCTTCGGCCCGTCCGTCAATCCAGTTCGAACTGTTTCTTCCAGTCCACGTCTTCAGCAATCGGCTTCTGCTGCGCCTTGTCCAGCAGGAAGGGCCCCATCACCAGGTAGTCCATGTCCGTCCGCATGAAGCACCTGTAGGCGTCCTCGGGGCTGCAGACGATGGGCTCGCCCCGGACGTTGAAGGACGTGTTGATCACAAGCGGGCAGCCGTGCCTATCGTCCAGGGCCTCGATCGTTTTGTGAAAGAGTGGGTTGATCTCCCGGTCGACGGTCTGGACCCGCGCCGAGTAGTCCACGTGGGTCACGGCCGGCACGCAGGACCGCACGACGTGGAGCTTGTCGAGACCGAAGCGGGCCTGCTCCTCGCCCGTCATCTCCCGGCAGATTTCCCGTTTTACGGGCGCCACCAGCAGCATATAGGGGCTTTCCCGGTCCAGATCGAAGTACTCCGAGACCTTTTCCCTCAGCACCGTAGGGGCGAAGGGGCGGAAGCTCTCGCGGAACTTGATTTTCAGATTCATGATCTCCTGCATCTTCGGCGAGCGGGCATCTCCGATGATGGAGCGGCTCCCGAGCGCCCGGGGGCCGAATTCCATGCGGCCCTGGAACCAGCCGATCACCTTCTCCGAGGCGATGAGATCGGCAACCGTTCCGGGGATCTCCGCCTCTTTGAGCTCGGTGTAGGCGATGTCGTTTTTCTGCAGGTACGCAAGCAGGCTGTCGCAGTCCCAGGCCGGACCCAGGTAGGAGCCCTCCATCCGGTCCGTCCGGTCCGCGGCTTCGCGCCGGTTGCCCAGAACCTGGTGCCACGTGAAAAGGGCCGCGCCCACGGCTCCGCCCGCATCGCCTGCGGCGGGCTGGATCCAGATGTTCTCGAAGGACCCCTCCCGCAGGATCTTCCCATTGCCCACGCAGTTCAGGGCGACACCGCCTGCCAGGCAGAGGTTCTTCATCCCCGTCTCCCGGCGGATCGTTCCGGCTATGCGGAGCATGACCTCCTCCGTCACCTCCTGGACCGACCGGGCCAGGTCCATGTCCCGCTACGTCAGCAGGGATTCTGGCTTTCGCGGCGGCCCTCCGAAAAGCCGGTCGAAGCGGCCGTTGGTCATGGTGAAGCCCGTGCAGTAGTCGAAGTATTTCATGTTGAGACGGAAGGAGCCGTCCTCCTTTAGGTCCATCAGCTCCGTCAGGATCAGGTCCCTGTATTTCGGCTCTCCGTAGGGGGCCAGGCCCATGACCTTGTACTCTCCCGAGTTGACCTTGAAGCCCGTGTAGTAGGTGAAGGCCGAGTAGAGAAGCCCCAGCGTGTGAGGGAACTGCAGCTCCGAGAGGATCGTCACCTCGTTGTCCCGGCCGATGCCGTAGCTCGTCGTCGTCCACTCGCCCACGCCGTCGATGGTCAGAAAGGCCGCTTCGGGGAAAGGCGAAGGGAAGAAAGCCGATGCGGCGTGGGACCCGTGATGCTCCGGGAAGATGACCTTGCCCTCAAAGTCGAGCTCTTTCCGGATGTTGTCCCGCATCCAGAGCTTCTGCCTGATCCAGAGCGGCATGGCCGTGATAAACGACCGAAGCCCCACAGGGGCGTAGGCCAGGTAGGTCTGCAGCAGGCGCTCGAACTTCAGGAAGGGCTTTTCATAGAAAGCCACGTAATTAAGATCCTGAGAAGTGAGGCCCCCTTCGCGAAGGCAGAAGGACACGGCATGGGAGGGGAAGGAGGGGTCGTGCTTTTTGCGCGTGAAGCGCTCCTCCTGGGCTGCGGCAACGATCTTGCCGTCACGGACCAGGCAGGCGGCGCTGTCGTGATAATAAGCGGATATCCCGAGGATATTTAAAGGCTGCATCCGATCCTGTTATGCTCTGGCGTCTTTTTGTTTTTTACCGTACTTCCACAAAATATGCCAGCAAAGGAAACGTCCATGCACGGGTCCTGTCTCCGGTCCTTTCGGACGGGAAAGGATCATGCAATTTATTGAGTTATAGGCGATTTTCATGCTTTTTACCGATTGACAGGTCCTCCCCGCTTCCCTATAGTTTGTGCCGCCTTGCATCAATCCGTCAATCCGGCCTCGGGGGGAGGCCGCCGGGAGCGAAGTTTGCATGTCCTTTTCGCTTGAATGAACCCGGCGGGAGGAATTATGTGTCGACATCAAAGGACCCGGTCCATCCTTGTTCTTTTCCTGTCCCTTTTTGTCTTTTTTTCCTGCGCCCCCTCTTACTTCGACCCCGTCAGGATACCGCCCGAACCCCTTCGCATGAAGGGGCTGAACGATCTACCCTACCGTGAACTCTGGGCGGGAATCGTCTTCAACGGCGAGAAGGTCGGCTTCAGCCACCTGAAGATCGTGCCGCTGGCGGGCGAAGGGCTCTTCCGCCTGGAGTCGGAGGCAAACCTGCGCATCCGTTTTCTCGGCCTCAGCAAGCGGATCTCCATGAAAAGCGAGGACGTTGTCCGGGCCGATCTCACATCCCAATCCTTCCGGCACGAGATCGCGATGGACGACAAAACGCTCGCCGTCGAAGGACACGTGAAGGACGGCATGCTTCGCACGGAACAGAGATCGGGCAAGGAACGCAAGACGGCGGAGATAAAGCTCGAAGCCCCGCTCTACCCGACGGCGATAATCAATCTGTACCCCGTCCTGAAAGGTCTCGAGGTCGGTGCCGGATATCGCTACGACGTCTACGATCCGCAGACCCAGTCCGTCACGGCCGTATCCCAGACCGTTGCCGCCTTCGAGAGGAGCCGTCAACTCGACATCGAACCGTCCTGGAAGGTGAAGACCTCCATGATGGGGCAGGACGTGGAGACCTGGATCAACCCGAAGGGGGAGGCCGTTTTCGAGCTCGGCATGAAGGGGGTTCTCATCACATACCGGGAAAGTGAGGGGGAGGCCCGCCGCTACCTCTCCCAGGCGAGCCTCAACAAGAAGGACCTCATCCTCGACTTCAGCGTCGTCAAAACCGGGAAACCCCTTGCCTGCCCCCGGGAGGCCACGTTCCTGGAGATTTCCCTGACGGGGATCGCCGGGGAGCTTCCGCTGCTGCAGGGACCCGGACAGGAGGCCGTGCAAAACACGAAAGACCCGCAGTCGATGATTTACCGCATTCGCCGCAATCCCGGCTCTCCCGCGAAGATCTCCGGCCCCCAGTACAGTATCGACGGCTATCGCTGGACCCTGCCCGCAAGCCAGATCGAAAGCGACCACCCCGAAATGCGCCACACGGCAAGAGAGGTGACGAAAGGCATATCCGATCCCCTGGCGAAGGTGCAAAAACTGGCGAAATGGGTGGCCGACGAGGTGAAGGACGAGCCCGTGGACAGCTTCTCGGCCCTCGAGGTGCTCCACACGAAAAAAGGCGAATGCCAGGCCCACACCATGCTCTACACGGCGCTGGCCAGGGCGGCGGGAATCCCCACGCGGATGGCGGGAGGGATCGTGTACATGGAGGGTGTCGGTTTCCTCTACCACGCCTGGGCGGAAAGCGATGTGGACGGCTGGGTCTCAGTGGACCCCACCTTCAACCAGGTGGGCGTCGACGCCACGCACATCAAGCTCGTCGAAGGCCCCGGCTGGATCTCCATCGTGCCCCTCGGGCGCGTCGTGGGCCGCGTGAAGGCGACGGTGATCGACTACAAGGCGGCCTGCCGCCCCTGATCCGATCGAGGTGAAATCTCATTCATGGAACTTTGGCGCCGGGTCATCCTGCTGGGCTCCATCTTCGCGGCCATCCTCGTCGCGCTTTTCGCGAGCCTGTCCCCCGTCGTCCTCGTCCAGCATGTCGATTTTGCGGATCGGCAGAAGAACGAAGGTTCCTACATGGGCTTTCGTTTGATGACGGAACGCGCAAAACGCCTTGCCGGCCTGCCGCTTCACGACTACATCGCGGAGACGACGAAGGGGCGTCTCTTCGTCGTAGAGGGGGCGGAGTGGCAGTCGTTGGCGCAGAATGCCCTGGCAGTGGCGAAGGGCATGCCGATCGCCGGAGAGTGGCAAAAGAGGCTTCCTTCGGACAAGCACCCCTCAGGGGTTCTTTTTTTCAAACCCGATGAGCCTCCCGTCAAACAGCTTGCCTCCCTGTACTCCGGGTCCCGCGAGCCGGCCTACCTTCGTCTCGAGACGAACGGCACGCCCCTTTACCTGAAGGCGGAGTACCGCGCCTATTCCAACGAGGATTTCCACTTGGGCGGCGGGTTCTCGAGCGCCCCCACGCCCCCGACGGAATTCCTCTTCCCGGGTCGCAAGTGGAGCCCCTGGGTCGCCCTGACCGGGCTTGCCCTTTACGTCCTGCTGCCCTGGCCGAAGCGCCCCCCCGGCGCACAGGCCTATCCGCGCTGGAGGGTGGTGCTTACCGATTTCCTGGCCCTGCTCCTGACGGTGCCCTTCTTCGCCTTCCCCTTCTTCATCACCGGGGGTACGGTGCAGGCCTTCACCGAGGGATGGCCCCTTTTTTTCTTCTTCTGGCCGATCCTGATGATCGGCCTTACCCTCGTGTGGCTTGCCGCCTGGGTTTCCGCCTTCGCCCTGCAGGTCACACCAGAGGGGCTTCGCATCTGGACGGACCGCGGCGAGCGAAACTTCCGCTATGGCGACATGGATTTCTTCCAGCCCGTCCTGCAGAGGCCGCCGAAATGGCTCATCGCCCTCTCCTGGCTTGCTGCACTCGCGGGCAAGGGCTCATCCAGGATCGGCGCCACGGGGCGGGCGATGATCCTCGGCTCGTCGGCGTGGGGGAGCCTGGCGATCCGCCTCAAGAACGGCGGGGAGATCTTTCTTGGCATCACCGACCAGCTCGGGACCGACATGATCGGCGCCGATGCGATCGTCAAGGCCCTGAAGAAGGCGGGCGTCCGGGAAGTGGACGAGGTGCGGGAGATCCGCAGCCTGGGCCTCGAGATGGTCCGGCTGCCGGAGCCCTGAGTCGTCGAGAATTTACGGCCCTCGAGCCCGGACGAATAGAAATACCTGAACATCAGAATGCAATCGCAGATCACAAACGCTCTCGGAGGTTCTCCATGCGCCGCTTCATTCCGGTCATCGCCGCCATCTTCCTGATCCTCTCCGCATCGCCCGCCCTCGCCCAGAATCAGCAGATTCTCGACGCCCTGCGAGCCTTGAACAACATGCCGGAGCGCTTCAGCACGCCGGCGCAGGCGGAAGCAACCGCCAAGGCGTTCTTTGAAACGGTCCAGAGCTCCTCGAAAAACGAAAACGCCATCGAGGTGCTGAAGCAGCTCAAGCGGACGGTTTCCCAGGCGGAATGGAACGACAACTGCCGGCGGGCGGAAAACCTGCTCATGCACACGGTGCAGCAGGTGCTAGACGGCACCATCGTCGATACCATACAGAGCCGTGCCGGGGGTAAAAAACTCGGTTCCATCCACGGCTACGGGTACAGCGGCAAGTGGCCCATCAAGCCCGAGACGCAGCTCACCTTCGACGGCGACTTCGACGCATCCTTTTTTGGCACGGAGCTCACCGATACCAATCCCAAGAACCAGGAAGGTATCATCCAGGACGTGAGCAACCGAGTGAAAACACGGCTCGGGACGGGACCCGCGGGGCTCGGCATCGTCCTCAACGGCTACGGCTGGGAGGGACACGCAGACGTGTACGTGACCTCCGCAGGCAAACAGTGGGCCATCAGGGAGTCCATGACGCGGCTCTACCTCATCGACCCGGTGACGGGCCGGCCCGTCACCATCACGGCCACTCCAGGCGCCCTCTTCGCCGAGACGCAACTGCGGCTTCTCAATAAGTATTATCCGGGTCTCTTCGAGAACGGCAGGCTCCGCGAAAATTTGTCCAGCGAGCAGATTCGCCGGATCCTCATGGACGACCCTCGCGTGGGCGAAGTCTGGAAAGTCTGGCTCTCGGGTACGCGTTACGGGACAGGCCAGGCCGCCGCGGGCGTCATCGACTTCACCTGCCACGTCTCGGAGGTGGCTGAAGCGACCACCACGCTGGAGCAGCGCACCAAGGTCGCCAAGCAGGTGGCCCGCGCCAACAATGTCTTCATCAATGCCATGGACGGGGCCAAGCTTCCGTGGAGGGAATTCTTCTCCGAAGCGGATCTGGGGTTCATGCGCGACTGCGCCACCCTCGACCGCGCGAAGATCACCTATGCGGAGGCCGCGGAAAAGCGCGTGAACCTCCTGAAGCGCCTGAAGGGCCGCGACTGGAGTGCCGCCGATATCGAGGCCTACGACCGGGCCGTGACGGAATCCCAGCGGGCCCTCAACGACCTCAAGGCCGCCGAGGGACGCGTGATGTCCGCGGCAGGCGGAGAGGCGGCGTTCGTGGACAACGCCGTCAAGCTCATGCGGCGGCAGGCGCAGGTCGCTCACCGCGAGTTCGTGCTCGACGTCATGGGCAGGCCTCCGGCAGAACGGGCCCGCTTGCTGCAGCAGTACGAGTCCGACCTGCGTGCGCTCCTGGACCACTACAGCAAGAAGAAGAACGTGCCCCGGGAGGCCATCCAGTGGGCCAACGAGGCCCTCGACTCCGTGAAGGAGCTCAACCGCATCTCCAACGAGCGGTCGGCGGCGCTGGAAGGCTTTGGCACGAAGATCCGGCGCGTCTGGGACATGTTCAACGAACCCGTCAACACCCGCGAGAACGTACGCAAGCTCCTGGGGGAAACGCCGATTGGCGAGGCCCTGCTGAATAAGATTCCCGAGTGGGCCTTCGCCTCCACCCGCCCGCCGGCCGTCACCGACATTGCCTTCGCGAGCCCCTCCAAGCTGGTTGCCGAAACGGTCTGGACCCAGTTGAATCAGCCCGTCAACGCCCTCATGATGCTCGACCTGCTCTGGCAGCTCACCGATATCTGGCGCGACGGCACGACGACGGAGGTGCAGAAACTGACCTCCACGGGCGGTATTGTGGCCATGCTGGTGGTCCCTCACCTCTATCTCGTGCCCATGGTCTACCACGCGAGCCTCCAGGGCGACCCCAGGCAGCTCACCTACGTCATGGCCTGCTACATCTGCCCGCCCGCCATGCTCCCCATGCTCGTCGAGTCGATGGGCGGCCGCATCGTCGCAGGCGCAAAGCAGGCGCTCTTTCAGAGTGAACTGGAGGCCATGTTCCTGGCGTCGAGCTTCAAACCCGAGCCGGGCACGGAGCCGAAGGATTGGGCGGAGAACCGCGACGCGATCCGATATACGTGGGTCGCGCTCCATACGGAGCTGGATACCTACGGCCGCGAGGGCGAGCGGGACCTCGCCGCGTACATCCGCATCCTCGCCTCGGACACGCGCTCGGAGATCCCGCTTTCGCAGCCGAAGAAGATGTCGGGGCTCCAGGCGATCTATCTGCCCGGCGGCGTGGCCAAGTCGTTCCGGGCCATGATCCAGGACGGCGACCACAAGCTCTTCCGGGAGAACGCCGCGCTCGGCAACGCGCTGGCGGAGCTGCAGAAGTTCAACTGCGACCGGCTCGTCCCCTACATGGACAAGCCCCCCGCCTACTGCAGGTACGCGTGGGCCGAGAGCAAGAGCGGCATCAGGCTCGACCTCATCAACAACATGTTCGCAGAGGGAGAAGAGCAAAGGCTGAAAGCCGAGGGCAAGTCGGGGGAGAACATGGTCCGTATCGTGAGCGCCATGCTCGCCCAGAGGGCAAAGCTCCAGGACGTCGTGATCACGGAGCTGGCCGAGGCCATGATCCTCTCCTTCGAGGAGGAGATGCGCGCCCGCAAGCTCATCGAGCTGGGCCTGCTGGACGACATTCTGAAGGAGCTGCTCGCCATCGGCGAGGAACTCGGCATCAAGGAGGAATTGCTGGCCGCGTTCCAGGAAGCGCTGCGCAAGCAGGAGGGCGTGAAGGTCAGTACCGACGAGCTGAAAAAGCCGGAAGGCCCCGCAAGCCAGGCCGCAAAGACCAGGGAGCAGATCGCGAAGCTCGCCGACACATGGCTCAAGAGCTACCGGCAGGTCAACACGACCCGCCGGTTCCTCGTCGGTCTTGCCGGCGGCTATGGCGTGCCGCAGTCCGACCTGGATCGGTTCATGCACGGAAAGCCGCCCCTGGCGGTGGAACCCGCCAAGGATTCCGAGATCGCCCGGGTGAGCCAGGAAGTCGTCATGTCCGCCTCCCGGGATGCCTCCACGATCCTCTTCAATTTCAAGGGACAGTCCCGCGCGGCGCATCCACTCGACGCGGAGGCGGAGGGCACCCTCCTGCAGTACCTCTACACCGCGCGCATCATCGAGCTCACGTCGGGAATCACCTACGGAATGGTCCCCCTGTGGATCGAAGGCCCGAAGGATAAGGAAACCGCGTCGGCGTTCGCTTCCAGAGCGCGTGCGGAGCTGAAACGGCAGCTCGACATGAAGTACAAAACGCTGTTCGGCAGCCCGCCCGATTTCACCACCGTGCTCGACCGCTACGAGACACTGGCCCGCGGCTACGCCGAGAAGTTCGCCGTGCTGCGGGAGGCGTACAGCGGCACCTTCCAGATCTCCATCGAGGGACCGACCGAAGCGGAGGCGATGAAGGACGTCACCCTGAAGATCGTTGCAAAGCGGCAGGGAAAGCCCGCGGACGAGGCGCTGAGAGATGCGCGGATCGAATGGACGGTCGACCGGACGCTCAGGAACACCGGCGCCACCTGGTGGTTCTCCCCGCTGGAAGAGGCCGTGATGAACATCACCGTTACGGTCACCCGGGAGATCGCAGGCAAGAAAGTGTCGGCGAGCACGACCCACCTGCTCAGCGTCAGGAAACCCAAAGACGACAAGAAGGACGGCAAGGACGACAAGGGCGGCGGCAAGAAGGACGATGCCAAGCTCGCCGCGACCTGCTCGTTCGAGTACACGGACTGGGGCGAGTGCGTCAGGGCGACGAAGAAGCAGACCCGGACCGTGAAGGCGAAAACGCCCGCCGGCTGCGTGGAACGGCAGAAGCCCGCACTCGAGCAGGGCTGCACGCCGCCCCCGACGGAGGAAGACAAGAGAAACCAATACTTCAACTGCCTCTGCCGTTGCTCCAGCGGGTGGGCCGGGCACATCGGTGTCTGGTATGACCCGGAGGGGAAGTCCGTACCGGAATGCAAGAGCAACGGACCCTGCTTCGGGGGGGCGGGCGCGTTCGGCTGCACGAGAAGGCACTTCTTCGGCGGTCCGAGCGACTGCGCGAAAGGTTGCTGGGAGGGCGCCTTCGGAAAGGGTTCCTACGACCCGAACAAGGCAGACAAGCTGAGGAAGGACGAAAACAAGAAGTACAAGAAACCGCTCACGGTCACGATCAAGGCCTCCAAGAACCCGGCCGATTTCGGGGACATCGTCGATCTGACGGCGGAGACGGCGGAAGGGTCGGGCGGATACAAATGGACCTGGGGCGGCTGTGCGCAGGACGCCAAGGACGATCGGGCCAAGGTGCTCAACTCGAGGCAGTGCAAGCCCTGCACCGCGAGTGTCACCGCGACCGACCAGGACGGTGACAGCGCCTCGGCCTCTCTCGAGGTGAAGTGCACCGCACTGCGGGTGAAGTTGACCAAGGAAACCCCGAAGGAGAGCACCATCCCGATCGGCGGCAAGGCCACGTTCCTCGCCGAGGTCTTCTCCGGGGACAAGCCGGCCTCCGGGAGCTTCTCGTACATCTGGGAGCACAACCCCGACGCCCTGTTCGGCGACCCGAAGAACCCGACCTATGAAACGAAAGGCGGCTCGCAGTCGCGGAACACGGCCACGTTCAAGAAGATGGGGAAAACGCCCGTCTGGGTGTCCGTCCTCAAGGAGGTCGACGGCCGGAAGATGACCGTCGGGGAATCCGAGCAGATCCCCATCCAAGCGGTCAGCCCGAAGCTGAAACTGAGTGTCAACAAGAAGGAGCCGCTCATCGGCGAAAAGGTGGTCATCACGGTGCACGAAGAGCCCGCGATGAGCAATGACATCATCACCTTCTGGTGGGAGATCAAGGGCGATGCGGCCAACCCCGGCCCCGAGCCCAACATTCCCAACAGCCGCTCCTACTCCTTCAAGCCGAAGAACGTGAAGCCCGTGACGGTCACCGTTCACGCGAAGGCGAAGGAGGACGGGAGCGATTTAGGTCAGGCGGACGTCACCGTCAATCCCAAGGGCTACGCCGTCATGATCGGCGAGCCCCGCTATCTCGGTCCCAAGCCGAAGATCTGGAAGTGCGAGACCCAGCTGGGAGGCGCCTGTCCCGGCCTCGTGGACGTGGGGGACCAGCAGTTTGCCGTCCACCACGACGTGTTCATGAAAGCCACAATCACCCCGGCGCTCTCCGGTGCAAGGTACCGGTGGGCGATCGATCCGGCGGGCACCTGCGGCATCCCCGGCGCCGGCGACGAGCTTAAGATGAACTGCAGCGAGACGGGGACCTACACGGTGTCGCTCAAGGTCGCCAACAGCGACGGCGACCAGGTGGGCGAGGCCACCCGCTCGGTGACCATCAGCGTTTCGCAGAAGGACATGGACGGCTCGAAGAAGGCCAAAGAAGCCCAGGAAAAGATCCAGAAGGCAAAGGGGCTGGTGGCCGAGGGCAAGCTGGACGAGGGGATCGCCTTGGCCAACGAAGCGGCGGGTCTTGATCCGAAGAACGCGGAAGCCAAGAGCCTCGCCCAGAAATGGAGTGGCGAAAAGCAGACGGTCACGCAACATCTCGAGAAGACAAAGAAGCTCATCACGGAGAATCAGTTTGACCAGGCGGAAAAAGAATTCGCCCCGGCCCAGAAGCTCCACCCCAAGTATCCGCCGGTCGTCGAGACGGACAAGCTCCTGAAGACGAAAAAGGACGAATACAAGAAGAATGTCGCCGGCAAGCTTGCCGACGCGAAGACCAAGGCCCGCAAGGGCGACTATGACGGGGCGATCAAGGACGCCGAGGACGCGGCGAAGTTCGACCCGTCCAACAAGGATGCGGCCGACACGGCCCGCAAGCTGAAGCAGGAAAAGGAGACGATCCACCAGCAGATCGACAAGGCGAAGAAGCTCATGGACGAGAACAAGTTCGCCGACGCCCAGAAGGAGCTGATCGTAGCCTCGAACCTCAACGGTTATTACCCGCCGGTCCAACAGGCAAACCAGGAACTCGGCACCCGCTGGAACAAGTACAACTCCGAAGTGCGGGACAAGGTCTACGAGGTCCGCTCGGCCAACGAGAAGAAGGACTTCGGCAAGGCCCTCGAGATCGCGGCGGCCTGGCGGGCCTCGACGAAGCTCGACCCCTACGCGGAGAAGGAGCTTAAGCAGCAGGAGGACTGGGCGAAGCAGTGGAAGGCCCAGAAGGACAGGCAGATCGAAATCCTGAAGGCCGCGGGCGAAAAGGCGAAGGCATACGACTACGCCGGGGCCCTGAAGCAATACGACGAGGGATTTGCCAACGGGCAGAACATCTACAACGGCTCGGAGCCCGAGTACAAGGAGGCCGTAGAGCTTCGCAGCCAGGCCTTCACGAAGAACAAGCGGCTCAATGAGCTGATTCCCTGGGTGCGCAAGGCCGCCGAGGACAAGGAGTACATGACGGTCGATGCGCTGCAGAACACGCTGAAGACGGCCGACGAGGCCATCGCCCTGCAGCCCACAAACGAGCAATTGAAGAAGTGGCGCGAGCAGATCGTGGCGCGGGCGGAGAAAACGAAGGCGGACAACGACCGCACTGCGGCAGGTCGGAAGTATCTGGATACCGCACGGAGCGAGGAGAACACCTATCTTTCGCAGGTCTCCTACGTGCAGTCCAAGTCCGGCCAGTGGGGCGAGAATGTTGAAGTGGACATGCAGGCCCATATCCAGAAGGCGATAGACAATTACCGGGAGAGCCTGAAGTACATTCCCGATACCGCCGTGGAGAAAAAGATCAAGGAGCTGGAGGCAACGCTCGAGGGCCGGAAGAAATACCTCGAGAACTACAGGCTTTCCGTTATGCTCAAAAACGAGGCCGATGCGCTCTACCGGCAGGCAACACAGGACCCCGACATCCAGTCCGCGTCCCCCAAGTACGACGAGGCCGCCGAGAAGTACAGAAAGAGCCTCTCGCTTTACCGGCCCTTTAATGCCGAGATGATCGAAAAGACGATCTTCGTCCTCGAAACCTACAAGCACGAGCGGTGGGTGAAGAAGTACTGGGCCGACGGGCAGGCCGCCGAGAAAGAGGGGAAGATCGTCGAAGCCATCGCCATCTACGACAAGGCCATTGCCTCCTTCCACCCCACCGTGCCCCAGAACGACCGGATGTATATCATCGTGCACCAGCAGGACCTGAAAAACCGGGTCACTGGGGCGAAGAACTGGCGCGCCGACGGCGAGGCGAAGCAGAAGGCGGGCAAGATCGCCGAGGCCATCGCGAGTTACAAGCAAAGCCTGGCGCTTCTGCCCGATGCGGCCCTGGCGGAGCACGTGCGGATGCTCGAGGGGAAGCAGGCCGAGGTCGGCCATAAGAAGACAGCGGCAGACAAGCTCTGGCAGGAGGGGACGGCCCTCTTCAACCAGGGGCGGCCCAGCGATGCCCTGACGAAATTCAAGGAAAGCCTCGGTTATTATACCGATGCCACGCGCACCAAGTACGTGGCGGACATGGAAGCAAGGCGGGCGAAGGCCGTGGCCCTGAGGAATGAGGGGGCGAAGCTGCAGCAGGGCAACCGGATTCCAGAGGCCGTCGCGAAATACAAGGAGAGCCTCACCTACTGGCCCGATACCGGGCTCTCCAGCCACATCGCCACGCTGGAAGGGAAACTCAAGCAGGATGCCGATGCGGCCGCGCGGAAGGCAAAGGCAAAGCAGCTGCGCGACGAGGGCTATGCCCTGCAGCAGAAAAACCAGTTGCAGGCGGCCGTCGGAAAGTACAAGGAGAGCCTCGCGATACTGCCCGACAAGCAGCTCGAGGATTACATCCGGCAGCTCGAGGCGAAGATCGCCGCCGTCCCGGTGGTTGTGCCTCCGTCGCCTCCGGTCACAACCCCGGCCACGGTATCTTTCGACGGGACCTACAGCGGGACCGTGTCGGGTGCCTCCACCGGGACAGTCCAGTTCACCGTGAGCGGGACCTCCGTCGCGGGAACGGTCAGCGGCAAGTATGGCCAGGATGCCTACCGGGCCAGCCTGTCGGGTACCCTCAACCGGTCGACAGGCGAGATCTCGACGAAGCTTGCGGGCGATGTGACGGGCACTCCCTTCCAGGGCGGGCTGAAAGGCCGCATCCAGGGATCTTCGGCAAGCGGCGACTGGCACGCGCGAAACCAGTACGGAAACCCCACGGGTACCTGGCAGGCGAGCCGGGGGACAACTCCGGCAGCGCAGACGACGGCTGCCCAGGTCGCGACGGCGACAGCAGCCATCAATATCGTGGGGCGCTGGAAGACGGAGACCATCGAAGGCGGAAAGGTTGATGCCGTGAGCTATACCGTATTCAACCGCGATGGTTCCTACACCATGGACGTGAGCGGGGAAGAACTGGCCGGCGTGGCCGTTTGCACCATCCGGGGCGGCTACACCCTATCGGGTCAGACCCTCACCCTGAGACCTCAGGGCAGCCAGTGCAAATTCAGCGACGGGACGACGCGGAGCGAGCCCGTCGACAAATACGACACGATATCGGGACGGGTAAGCGGCAATGACCGCTCTTTCACGTACCTGCCCGGCGGGAACGTCTCGGTGCGCTACACGAGGCAGTAAAGGGCAGACGGTTCACGGTGAGAACGATACCAGGGTGATCGATGGGGATGAACCCATCGAGCCGATCTGAAACAGTGTGTTCCGATGCTTGGCGCCGGTGTGATTCCGGAGTCGATGAAGAAGGCCGGCTTGAGGGAAGTTGAAGACGTGCGAGAAAATCGCAGCCTGGGACTCGAAAGGGTCCGGCTGCCGGCGACATGAGATGATGAGATATTGCGGCCCCCGCGGCCGTGCGAATCGCAGTGTCCGAATGCTGAATACCGCTATAACCAGCTGATGTTGTCCCGGAGGTCGTCATGCTGCGCAGAGTCCTGTTCGTTGCCATCCTTTTCTGCCTTGTCATATGGCCCGTCGTCACTCATGCCGACAACGAAAAAATCGTCGATCGTGTCAGCCCGCTGAATACCTCCGATCAGCCCTCCAATCCCGAATTGATCCTCGCCCAGGTCGGACCCGGACCCGCCGGGAAAGAGGAGGATCCGAGGGAACGGATCCGGGGGATCGGCCGGTTTGTGCCCGGAGATCCCCAGATGCGCGTCGCAGAGCTCCTCCTCGATGTCAAGAACGGCAGGACGGGAGAGTATTTCTACAAGGAACTCGGGAAGATCGGGAAGAATAACCCCGACGTCAACATGCTCCTGGTCAACTCGGTGAAGACCGCCATCGGCCAGATCGGCGGCGACATGCTGCTGGAGCAGTTTCTCGGGAGGCGCTTCGAGGGCAGGCAGGGAACCCCCGTCGAGGCCCTGATCGGGACGTACCGGCGCGACCTGACCAACAAGGCGATCGCCGAGGTGATCAAGGACTCGAAGATCCGGACCCTGGCCATGAGGACCAACAGTCGCGTCTTCCTGGCCTTTGTCGGCAAGTGGGCGAGCCAGAGCCCCCAGGACTTCACCTTCTCGGGCGACATTGATTTCAGCTTCGTCGGCGGCAATCCGGAGTTGATCATCGCGATGCGGGATCTCTTCGATTCCATCATCATGCGGGAGACGGGCGGTCTGACCATGAAGCAGCTCGATTCCTTTGCCACCGCCCACGGCTTTGCCACCTCCGACGTCTATCGAGGCGAGGCGGGCCGGCAGTACGGCGACGACGAGATTGTGAAAGGAAAGGTCTCGCGGATCCTGTTCGACGAGGGCCGGTACGACCTGGATTCCGACACCGGGAAGGAAGCCATTCTCCAGTCGCTCCTCGAGGAGTCCATTGTCGAGGCGGGCAAGCGGGACGGGATCGTCGACAAGACCCTGTCGATCTATTTCGAGAAGCTGGACGCGCGCGCCAACACCATGACGGAACCGATGATCTCCATGGAGATGATCCGCCACCTCGAACACGACATCATCCTGCACAGCGAGAGTTTCCCGGCCCTGGACACGATCGTCAAGGGATGCAAGTACCTCTACCGGAGCAATCTCTATTTCACGAAGCAGTTCGGCGTGGACCCGGGCAACAAGGCCCTTGCCGACTTTGCGACGAAGATGACGCAGATGGCCAAATCCGCCTCGCCCGGGGACATGGCCGCGGCCGTCGTCGACTACTTCAAGCAGAGCGGCATTGCCCAGTCGCCGGCTGACGTGGACTATGTGCCGGGGAAAGACGGGAAACCGAAGGCCGTTCTCTCGTCCAACCGCGAGAAGGCCCTCGCCTTTCTCCAGGACTGCATGAAAAACATGTGGGGCAACGTCCAGAGGGGTCTCCGGATCCATCTCGATGAGCTGAACCGGAAGAAGGCCGATTACGAGGAGAAGACGAAGCGCGGCACGACGGACGAGCAGACCCTCAAGGACATGGAGGCCTTTCGCAAGAAGCTCTCGCAGCTCCTGAAGGGGATCAATACGGAACTGGAGGAGTTCGAGAAAGGAAAGATCGAGCTTCCCAGCGAGGTGAAGTCTCTTTGCCAGGAGGTCGTGAGGATCTCCGAGGACATCGGGAAGATCACGGGCATGCGCAAGCTCACGGTGGAGGAGGAGAAGCAGCTCGAGATGGTCAAGAAGCTCCTCCAGGGGGAGCCGGCTGAAAACACACGCGCCATGGCGCTTTCCACGATGATGGACCTGGCCAACAAATTCATACAGCGCACCAACGCCAGGCTGGACTGGATCGACGACACGATCATGGGGCCCCTCCGCGGCGACCCCTCCTTCGAGGAATTCATCCGCGATGTCCACGATCGGAACAAGCTCCTGGCCGATCTGTCGACCATCGACGACCCGGCCGTGAAGGCCCGCATCGCCGAGTTCCAGGGCACCCTCACCAACCGGTTCCGCAAGAAAACCTATGACCTGGAAGTCGCGCTGAACACCCTGATCTACAAAAATGCCGTCGCCCGGGGCGTGAAAAAGATCAACGTAGCCATGAACGACTTCATCCAGTCGACACAGTCCGGCCGCGCCGCCATGGCGGGACTGACGGCCTTCAACCTCACGCAGGAATTCTCCGCCTACACGCAGGCCTTCTCCCGGGACGGCTTCAGCGGGTTTGCCGCCGAGATCATCCGCAGGCGCGTCCCCTTCGGATCGGCCGCGGAGAACCTCTATCAGGGAAAATACCTGCTGGCCGGCTGGGACACCATCATCACCATCTTCCCTCCCCTGGGGCTGCCCTTCGCCGCGAAAGGCGTGGCGGAGTACGCCGCCACGGCAACCGTGAGCTATCTGTGGAGCTCCGATCTCGAGCTTCTCATCGACGGGCTCTATGACGGGGCGTCCTGGGAAGAGGTCAAGGCGGCGGACGTCATGCGCTTCAAGCTCGCCGCCGTCACATACAAGAAGACGAAATACGAGCGCCTGAGCCTCGAAAAGGGCGAGACGTTCATCCTTCAGCCCGACGTGGACACCGTGCTCTGGGCAAACCTGGCGCAGGGAGACCCCTTCCTGGAGCTCTATGAGGGTCTTCAGAACCATCCCGCCGCAGGCGACAAGGTCAGGGATGAATACGTCAGAAAATACGAGGAGCGCTGGCTCAACCTGAAAAAAGCCTATGTCAAACACATGATCGAGAAGCTGGAGAAGCGGAAAAACGCCGAAGAGGCCTCCGCGACGGGCAAGATCGCCAAGATGTACGACGAACTGATGGACATCGCCGGCAAACTCGAAATCAGGAGCCAGGTCAACGCGGCAATGGACGCCGAGTGGGATTCGGACAACCTGAAGGCTCTGTGGGGCTGGCTCAAGAATGCAAAGCGGACGATGTGGGGGCAGCCCCTTGCGGAAAAGGAAGCCACGCGGGCAGCCGCCATCGTCATGACGTATCTCGAAAAATACAGGGCCGTCCTGGCCGCCCGCACACAGGTGGAGGGGGCCGTCGCCGGGGTATTCGAAAAGGACGGGCTTGGCGCACCCCCGACCGAGCAGCACCGCCAGAGGATCCTCACCGGCATCGCGTTCCTCACCGGCCGGGCGGGTGACGACGGGGAAACGGCGAAACCCTGGAAGGCCCTTCCGGCTGCACTGGATGCCCTCGTGGAGCAGGAACTCCTCTCCATCAAGGCCGAATCCGTGGAAGACGCGAAACTGGATTCCCCCTACGACCGCGAGACGCACGGGAAGGTCTTCTTCGAGGACTTCTGGATCAAGGCGCTTGAGCAGATGAAGGTTCCCGTCCTCTCCGCCGGCAGCGTGAAGGACGCGGTGAACAGGCGTGTCGAGGCGAGGAAGAAGCTCGTCAAGGACTATCGCGACCACTACGCCCTCGAGAAGGGGACCGCGACGGTCTATGTCAGGCAGCAACACGGCTCGAAGCGCACGGAGCTGCCCGTGACCAATGCCGAGGTCGCGCTGAAATCCGAGAAGGCGGAGGCGACTGCTCTCGAGAACCGCGGGGAAGGCCAGTACACGAGGTCGGGGTTCAAGCCGGGGGCCTATGTCCTCACGGTCAAGGCCGAGGGCTTCACCGCCACGGCGGACGGGAAGAGCGACGCGATCTCCTACACCGTGAGGATGCCCTCGCCGAAGGAAAGCGGGAAGGGCCTTGATCCCATCACCGTTTATCTCATCGTGAAGGACAGGGGCAAGCAGGCCCTGGATGTCACCGTTAAGCCCGCGACGGCCGTCGTCAAGGAATCCGGGGAGGGGAGCACTCTGACCCTCACGCCGATCATCGTGCCGAAAGAGGACAGCGGAAAGCTGAACTTCCAGTGGGCTGTGGGCGACAAGGTCCTGAGGAGCGGCAAGGACGTCAGCGTCGACGAGATCGTCCCCATCACCTTCTCCGGCCAGGGGCAGGGGGGAAAGGATGTCAAGGTCACGCTCGTCGTCTTCGACGAGAAGGACCGCCAGGGCGTCGGGGAGAGCGTCATCAAGGTGGTGCCGCCGGGACTGAATGTGAAGCTGAAACCTCACCGGGCGGCGATCAACAAGGACCAGAGCGAACTCATCGAGGTGGAGGAGCCGCGTGCGGCCGATGAGTCCTTCAAGTATACGTGGAAAATCACCGGGGACGGCGTCGGGTTCGAGAAATCCTGGAGCGCCGGCTACACGATCAACGGCCCGGAATACCCCGGCAAGACCCTGACGGTGACCGTGACGGTCACGGACCCGTACGGGAGCACGGGGCAGGCGGTGACCGCAATCGCGGTCAAGGACGAGGACTCCCTGGCCAAAATTCCCGTTTCGATTTCGCCCCAGAGTGCAACCATTGCCGAGGACGGCGAGATCGAGCTGTCCGTCACGGCGACCCCCTTCAAGGACAGCGGCCGGCTGAGCTTCAACGGTGTTGCCATGCCGAAGGGGACAGACGGTTATCGCTTCACCTATTCCGGCAAGGACACCACCTACGCGCCCCCGGTCACGACGTCCGTCACGGTCACCGTGAAGGATGAACAGGGCCGCACGGGGGAGGCGGCGGCAAGCATTCATGTGACGAAGAAGGACGACAAGAAGGACAAGGGGGACGACAAGCCCGGGCAGGCGCCTGCAACGGGCTCCGTCAAGATCATCGCCCCGGCGGCGGTGAAGAGCACGGAGATCTTCACCGTCAGGGCGCAGCTCCCTCCGGAGATCGCCAAACAGGCGAAGAGCTTCCGTTGGGAATCCGGCTACGATACGGCGTACACCACGGGCCCGGAGTCCACGGTTCAGTATCCCCTCAACGCCTACCCGAAGGGGGAGATTCGGATCCGCGCCCATGCCGGTCCCCTCGTCGACATCTGGGCGGGCAAGGCGAAGGACACGAGCGGCGAGCAGCTCGGCGAGGGAAAGGCCAGCGTTGCGGTTACCGTACTGAAGTTTGACGCTGCGGCCTCCGACATTTGGGAGGGCGGCCCTTATGAAACCGGCGACGGGGGCGTCTCCTTCCGGCGCAAATCGCAGACCCGAAAGCGGACCGACGGGGGCAAGGAGGTCGACAGCGCCAGCGCCTCCGGGGGCGTGACCCTGGAGATGAAGCGCGACCACAAGGACGTCGACTGCAGTGCGGCGTGGCAGATGGGCGGGAAACCCGTTCCCGCAGGACACACCGTTCGCAGCATGACGATCGGGCCTTTCAAGGGCGATCTGATCGAGAAGACCTTCACCTCGGGGTATCGGGGCCACTACCAGTTCGTGGACGTGGCCTACCCGGAGGCGGCCGTCTCGGGAAAAGGCTGCGTCTCCTACGGCAAGCTGGCGATACAGATCAATTACAGCGGCGGCGCCAGCGGCACCCGGCTCGGCCAGCCACCCGGCATCTGGTACGACGACATGCCCTGGGCGAAGGGAAAGGTCAAGGAGATCCACGGCGAGATCCTGGGCATCCTAGCGAGCGTCAAGCTCGTGCCTGACGGCAAGCGCCACACGGAGCCCTACAAGGAGAAGGAGATCCCCGTCCCGGTGGTGAAGCTCCGCCTCTCCAGGGAGGGCAAACTGAAGAAAGGCGAGGTGGTGGACGTCACCTGCGTCGTGGAGAACGCGCCGGAGGACGAAAAGCCCTTGGCCTACACCTGGACCGGCGACCACGCAGGCAGCGGCGAGAAGGTGCAGTTCCTGGCGGCCAAAGGCGGCAAGGCGACTCTGACCGTTTCCGTGGCCGGCAGGCAGGGCCCCATCGGCGCAGCCAGCGCCCAGTTCGAGGTCGAGGACCTGAAGGTGAAAATCGCGGGGCTCAAGGACCGCGTGGTTTACGGCACCACGGCTCTGCTGAGCGCGCAGTTCGACGCGCCGCCGGACGACAAGACCCCTCCGCCTCCCGCCGACACGGGGTGGAAGGCGCCAAACGAGGAAGAGGGGCAGAAGGTCTGGACCGACACGCACGCAAGGCTACATAAGGCATGCGACAGGTACATGAACAAACCGACCTGGCAAGAGTTCTTCCGCGAGGATAACCGCGCCCAGTGGATGAAATACTCGGACTGCGAGGAGGACGCCCGGATTCAGGCAAACAAGGCGAAAAGCTGTTTCCTCTGGCCGGAAAACGAAGGCTGCAAGGACTACAAACCGCCGGCGCCAAAGATGCCGAAAGCGCCCACGGGGTACCGCGTCGTCTGGCAGTCGGAGCCCGCGATCACCTTCGACCCGGCCACGAGTGACGGTTCCACGACCGTGCTCTTTGACCGCATGCCGGCGGGCGGCAAGATCAAAATCTGGGCGCAGCTCCAGAAGCACTCCGGCGGCGGCAGCTACGCGACCGTCGGCGAGGCGCCCCAGGTGGAAACCATCGTGGTGCCCCCTGTCTTCAAGTGGACGTTCGCGCCCGAAAAGGGCAAGGGCAACGTGGGCAAGGAGGTCAAGGTCACGATCACCACCATTCCGGAGGGGATCAAGCCGGAGCTGTTGAATTACGAGTGGTCGTTCCCTGAATCGTCCAACCGCATGGAGTATGAGAAGAACGCAAGCGCCATCGGGTTCGTGCCGAAGAGCCCGAAACCCGTGATGCTGCTCGTCGCGCCGAAGGTGCCCTTTCACCGGGAACTCATCGGTGGCAGTCTCAAGGAGGAGTACCAGGCGGGCGCCTACACGGTCACCGTGACCGGCCCGACCGCACGCGGTCCGAAACCGCAGGTCTGGCAGGAGGGCAAGGGGCTCGTGGAGGTGGACCGGGCGATTGCCGTCTTCCAGCAGGTGAGCCTCCGTGCCGAGGTCTTGCCCCAGCCGGAGAAGACCCCGCGCTGGAAGTGGGACGTAACCCCTTCCGGCTGCACCGTGAGCAATGACATCTCCCAGGAGATCACGGTGAGCTGCGGTGAGACAGGGAGCTTCGAAGCCAAGGCGACGGCGAAGGACCCCGACGGGGTCGAACTGGGGAGCGGCTCCGGCAGCATCAACGTGACCATCTCCCAGCAGACGCTCAACGAATCCGCCAAGAAGGCGAAAGAGGCGCAAGACAAAACAAAGCAGACGGCGGAGGCAAAAAAGACACTCCAGGATGCGAAGACCAAGGCCCGCAAGGGCGACTATGACGGGGCGATCAAGGACGCCGAGGACGCGGCGAAGTTCGACCCGGCCAACAAGGAGGCGGCCGACACCGCCCGGAAGCTCCAGCAGGAGAAGGAGACGATCCACCAGCAGATCGGCAAGGCGAAGAAGCTCATGGACGAGAACAAGTTCGCCGACGCCCAGAAGGAGCTCATCGTCGCCTCGAACCTCAATAGTTACTACCCGCCCGTCCAGGCAGCGAACAATGTGCTGGGCGAGCGCTGGAGAAAGTACAATGCCGAGGTGCAGGACAAGGTCTACCAGGTCCGCTCGGCCAACGAGAAGAAGGACTTCGCCAAGGCCCTGGAGATCGCCACGGCGTGGCGGGCCTCGACGAAGCTCGACCCCTACGCCGAGCGGGAACTGAAGCAGCAGGAGGACTGGGCGAAGCAGTGGAAGGCCCAGAAGGAAAGGCAGATCGAAATCCTGAAGGCCGCAGGCGAGAAGGCAAAGAACTACGACTACGCGGGGGCCCTGAAGAGCTACGACGAGGGATTTGCCAACGGGCAGAACATCTACAACGGCTCGGAGCCCGAGTACAAGGAAGCCGTCGAGCTTCGCAGCCATGCCTTCACGAAGAACAAGCGCCTCAATGAGCTGATCCCCTGGGTGCGCAAGGCCGCCGAGGACAAGGAGTACATGACCGTCGATGCGCTGCAGAACACGTTGAAGACAGCCGACGAGGCCATCGCCCTGCAACCCAGCAACGAACAGTTGAAGAAGTGGCGCGAGCAGATCGTGGCACGGGCGGAGAAGACGAAGGCTGACAACGATCACATCGCCCAGGGCCGCAAGTACCTCGATGCGGCGGGCGGTGCCGAGCGAGGCTTCCTCACCAACGAGTCCGCCATCCAGGCCCGACAGATCCAGTGGAACGAGAACGTCGAGGTACAGCAGCATCGATACCTCGCCACGGCAATCCAGAATTACACGGAGAGTCTGAAATACATCCCCGATGCGAGCGTGGAGAAGAAGATCAAGGATCTTCAGGCAACACTCGAGGCCCGAAAGAAGTACCTCGAAAACTACCGGCTGTCCGTTGCGCTCAAGAACGAGGCCGAGGTCCTGGCGTCGCAGGCGTACAAGGAGCCCGACTTCGAAAAGAGCCTGCCGATGTACGATCAGGCCATCGAGAAGTACCGCAAGAGCCTCTCGCTGTATCGGCCCTCCAGCGCCGAGATGATCGAGCGGCAGATGTGGAACCTCGATTACGTCAAGCATGACCGGATGGTGAAGAAGTACTGGGCCGACGGGCAGGCCGTCGAGCAAGAGGGGAAGATCGTCGAAGCCATCGCCATCTACGACAAGGCCATTGCCTCCTTCCACCCCACCGTGCCCCAGAACGACCGGATGTATATTATCGTGCACCAGCAGGACCTGAAAAACCGGGTCACCGGGGCGAAGAACTGGCGCGCCGACGGAGAGACGAAGCAGAAGGCGGGCAAGATCGCCGAGGCCATTGCAAGCTACCGGGAGAGCCTGAAGCTCCTGCCCGATGCGGCCCTGGCGGAGCACGTGCGGATGCTCGAGGGGAAGCAGGCCGAAGTCGACGAAAAGAAGGCCGCAGCCGACAAACTCTGGCAGGAAGGGACAGCCCTCTTCAACCAGGGGCGGCCGAGCGATGCCCTCACGAAATTCAAGGAGAGCCTCGGCTACTGGTCGGACGCCACGCGAACCCAGTATGTAAGCGATCTCGAGGCCCGGCGCGCAAAGGCCGTGGCGCTCAGGGACGAGGGGGCGAAGCTGCAGCAGGGCAACCGTGTTCCGGAGGCCATCGCGAAATACAAGGAAAGCCTGAACTACTGGCCCGACCCTGGACTCTTCAGTCACATCACCACACTGGAGGGGAAGCAGAAACAGGATGCCGACACGGCCGCGCGGAAAGCGAAAGCCAAGCAGCTGCGCGACGAGGGCTATGCCCTTCAGCAGAAAAACCGGCTCCAGGCGGCCATCGCGAAATACAAGGAAAGCCTGGCGATCTGGCCCGACCAGCAGCTAGAGGACCATATACGGCAGCTCGAGGCTAAGATTGCCGCCGTGCCGCCGACGAAGTCGACATCTCCCGCAGGGGTTGGGACCGTCCCGTCTCGCGATATCCTCACATCGAAGGTGTGGCAATTCGGCCGCAGCGACGGCACGGTGCTGGTCTCGAGGATGCGACTCCTGCCCGGCGGGCGGATCGAGGGGGCAAACAATCCGAACGAGTCCCAGTGGGCCATCGCAGGCAATGAGATTCTCTTCTACGATTCATCCGGCAAGGCAGCCACCCGGTACAACTCCTTCCGGCAGGAAGGGGGACGCTGGGTGATCAGCGGGCCCTTCCTCCTGTGGGGCAATATAACCCATGTTCTGCGGGAGGTTGCGGATGGCGGGAGCCCTCCGGCGGTGACGCCCGTCGGTTCGCAGACGCCCACCACGCCTGCTTCTACGGCATCCTCTGCGGCCTGGTCCGGCTCCTGGAAGAGCGACCCCGGCCCCGACGGGGAGGTGGTCACCTTCGCTCTCTCCCAAAACGGAAACCGCCTCACGGGGACGTTCCAAGTCGACGTGCCCTACACCTCGGCCACGGGGGCAAGGCAGAAAGAGTCCCTGCGGGGCACCATCGATGGGACCGTGTCCGGCAGCCGCGTGACAGGGAACTTCCGCGAGGGAAGCGACAAGGGGCCGACGGGATCCTTCGAGTTCACCATGGCCGCCGCCGGCAACCTGTTTACCGCGGTGGTCCGCGGCGAGGACTCGAGCGACACCTACACGGTCCGGCGAAGCGGTTCAGCGGCCGCACCGGGGTCTGTCCAGACAGCCAGCCAGACGGCTGCGCGATCCGTAACGGCCGAGATCACGAACCGGTCGAAGGTCAATACCCATGTCTTCACGGAGGGAGAGAATTTTGGTCCCGGAAACAGGTTCGCACCCGGGGAGAAACGAAAGGTCACCGTGGCCATGAAGGCCGATGGGACCGTCGTTTTCAAGGCGGGTCGCGACGGGAAGGTGATGGCCACGAAGACCTGGCGCGGGAATCCCGGCGACACCACGCGGGTCCCCATCGTCGTCTTCGACGACACGAACCCCTATGACAAATTGACAGTGACGACAGGATTGAGGTAGCGTTTGCCCATGGAAAGAGAAAAGCAATTGATCGTCATTTCTGCTGTTCTGTCACTGGTACTTGCAATGGGCCTGGTACCGATCGTTGAGGCCACACCGCCCGTGCCTGTTGAGATCGTTACGGGTTGCGTAAAGGAAGGACAGATGCTCATCCAGGCCCCCGATAGGTTCAAGCGGGAGAAGCCTCTGAAGATCAACCCATGCACGAATATCCCCTTCGATTTTCAACGTCTCGAGGGAAAGCAGATTCGTGCTAAGGCGGGAATCGACCTCTACAACGGCGCCTTCGTGTGCCCGAGGGACGTGCAAATTGTCGGAGACTGCATACCGGCCCCGGCTGATGTCCCGCCGAAGAAGGATCTCCCGCCGCAGATCACCGACGACGAGGCCGACGAGATCGTCTGGGGCCTGCCGGAGGTGCAAGACATGATCAAGCGAATGAAGGAAACAAAGGAAACGAAGGCGACCCCGTTTTCGATGATCACCGGCTACCCCGACCCGAACGCCGAGCCGGGCAAGCCGGGCGCTTTCTACGAAATCTACGTCGGAGAAAGGCACGACACCCACACGGTCCGGGCCATGACGTTGCTGATTGATGCATACAATGGCAGCGTTTTTGTCTATGACGCAGCGGCCGACCGGGTCATTCCCATCGAACAATACAGAAAGCAGGTACGCAAATGAGTGCATACAGACGTGTCATTCCCGCGCATGCGGGAATCCATAGAAATACTGGATTCCGGAATCGAGCCTGCACTCGACCTGATCGGGTGTCCGGAATGACAAGAAGGCTGAGCCTGGAAGATTTCCGTGTACATTTTTGTTTGATACTATTCATCATTCTTGCTGCAGTGGCCTCGATTGGCTCTATGGCAGGCAACGTCATGGCAGGTAGCCCCGCGGCCGAAATGGTCGCCTTTGTCCGCCAGGGCAACATCTGGGTCGCCAGGGTGGACGGTACGGGCGAGCGCCGGTTGACCGATTTCGGTGTCTGCGGCGGGCCGGCCCTTTCGCCCGATGGAAAGCAGGTGGCCTTTCACTGCCGTGGGGATCAGGATATCTACCCCGATACGGGCTTCGGGCAGATCTACCTGGTCGAGACTGCAGGCGGGGAGCCGCGCAGAATGAATTTTGACGGGATTCTCGCGGCGGAGCACCCGGCCTTCTCGCCGGATGGAAAGAGCCTCGTTTTCGTGGGGCTTTCCGAAGTCCGGAAACAGGGGAAAGATGATGAAGCCCAGGTTTTTGCCACCATGTCGGTCAGCATTGCCGATATCCCGTCCGGAAAGACCAGGGAGGTTCTGCGCCATAAAAATTCACTTCTCGACGCAGGTTACATCTACAGCAATCCCGCCTTTTCCCCCGACGGGAAGTGGATTCTCTGGCAGCAGAGCGGCAGCGACGTCTCCGGAGGCTTTCAGATCACGGATCTAAAGGGGAAGACCCTGTTCCGGTTTCCCTCGAAGGGGGAGGACCCGACGCCTTACTGGGGCCCGGGCCTTGCCCTCGACGGGCAGACGGTCCTGTGCTACTCCCCCGCGACTTCCGATATCTCCGATGACACGATCTATGTCGTCGACCGCAAGACGGGGAAGATGGCCGAGGTGACGACAGGCGCCAGCCCCGTATTTGTGCGCAACGGAGGCGCCATTGTTTTCGAGCGGTGGACGAATCGCTGGACCGAGACGGCTTCCTCGAATCTCTGGATCCTGGAGTTGAAGCCCGGGGCGACGCCGAGAAGAATCGTCACCGACGCCTCCGAACCGGCCGGGGCGATGCTGCGGAAATAACGGAAAGAGGGGCGGCTCTCCTTGCAAGGCATTACACAAAGCCGTAAATTTCCGTCCAAGCTCCTCAAAAACACCAGCCCCCATGGTTTGGGATTTTTCTCACTCAGGGGATATTCCCCCGAGCCTGAAAATCTCAGAACCGGCAGTAATTTCTTCCTGACATACGCGCTGCTCATGGACACCAACAGGGAGCCCTTCGTTCTCTTCCCGCAGATCCCTCTGTGGCTCCCCCGGCTCATGCACTAACGCTCTCGGAATTCGGCGGACTCCCTGCTTCATCCATATCTGAAATGAGCGGACGGACCAGCTTGCATTTTCACTAAACATCCCGCGTGGACAAGCACCTGAATGGAGTACACATCCGCAAAATCCCCCTTCCTTTTTTACGTTGCATAGACAGGGGAAAATTCGGATATTATTTTATTGGCATAATAGAGACGAACGGCAATAAAATAAACCCTCACAACTTTTATCACCATGATCTCCATCGAATTGGCACTCTTGGCCGCAGCGGTTCTTCTTCTCGCGAGCATCCTCGCCAGCAAGGTATCGGACCGCCTCGGAATCCCCTCGCTTCTCATTTTCCTCGGGATCGGGATGCTGGCGGGATCCGACGGGATCGGCGGCATCCAGTTCGACGATCCCTTCATCGCGCAGACCCTGGGGGTCATCGCCCTGTCCTACATCCTCTTTGCCGGCGGTCTGTCAACCGGCTGGACCAGCGTGCGACCGGTCCTCTGGCGGGGGGGCATCCTCTCAACACTGGGGGTTTTCATCACGGCCGCGCTGGCGGGCTGGTTCGCTGCATTTGTTGGAGGATTCTCCCCGCTCGAGGGGTTTCTTCTCGGTTCGATCATTTCCTCGACGGATGCGGCTGCCGTTTTTTCCGTCCTCCGGTCAAAAAATGTCAGTCTGAAAGGAAACCTGAAGCCACTGCTGGAACTCGAATCGGGAAGCAACGACCCCATGGCCGTTCTCCTGACCGTTGCCTGCATCAGCCTGCTTTTGCATCCCGGGGAGACCGTGGCCGATCTCCTCCCCATGATTGCGGTCCAGCTGTTCCTCGGGGCAGGTCTCGGATATCTGCTCGGCCGCGGGATGATCCACCTGATCAATCACGTCCGCCTCGAGTACGACGGACTCTACCCGGTCCTGAGCCTCGCACTGGTCCTCTTTGTCTACGGGCTTTCTACGACCCTCCAGGCAAACGGATTTCTCGCCGTTTATGTCGCCGGTATCGTGATGGGAAACCACGGCTTCATCCACAAGAGAAGCCTCATACGGTTCCATGACGGACTGGCCTGGCTCATGCAGATCTCCATGTTCCTCGTGCTGGGGCTTCTTGTGTACCCCTCGAGGCTTATGGGCATCGCAGGCACGGGAATTCGCGTCACGGCGTTCCTGATGCTGGCCGCCCGGCCCGCAGCCGTCTTCCTGACCCTGATCGGATCCGGCATGTCGTTCCGGGAGCAGGTGATGGTCGCCTGGGTAGGGCTTCGCGGCGCCGTGCCGATCATTCTCGCCACGTTTCCCCTTCTGGCCGGAATCCCGCAGGCCGACATGATCTTCAACATCGTGTTCTTCGTCGTGCTGGCCTCGGCCCTGCTGCAGGGGACGTCGATCCCACAGGTGGCGCGGTGGCTCGGCGTGGATGCGCCGATCATCCGGGTCCCCGTCTATCCCATCGAATGCGAGCCCACGGGACGAGTGCCCTGCGATCTCGTCGACGTGGAAATCACAGAGGTCTCGGCGGCAGCTGGGAAACAGATCGTTGAGCTGGGCCTGCCCGAAGGGGCCCTCGTGGTCCTCATCAACCGGGGCGAGGAATTCATCATCCCGACAGGGGGCACGATCCTGAACCCCGGGGACCGGCTTCTTTTCCTGGCGAACGCTGAGCAGCTCGACCGTGCCCGCGCCGTCATCGAGGCGCCCCGGGAGTGATTGTGTGGCGCAAGTGCCCATTCCCTTGATGGGCCGGGTACGTGCAGGGTCGGCATCCGCAGCATCCGGAACAGAGCATGCCGCAGCTGATAGTACTGTTGCCTTACAGGGGGAGTATACACTCAGCTGGTTGCTGGAGCGGCATCGAAATGAGTTCGGATGATCGCTGACGGATGACGGATCGATCCCCCATTCTTAAGCCAAGTAGAGAGCACAAAATTGAGAAGGGATGCAATGGTCGTATTACGTTGAGGATAGCCCGTATACTTAAGATGAGGTATCAGGAATGAAAACAAAGGTATCATATACTCTGCAAGAATCGACAATTCAAGATATAGAAGAAATAGCGAGAAGACAGGGGTTATCTGCATCTGCTGTAGTTGACCATATTCTGAAAGACTATATTGCCAACAACAAGGGACCAATGTCGGCTTTAGGAAATGTTAAAATCGGCCATTTGATAGATGCCATTGAGCGCGCAAAGAAACGAAAAAAGTAAGGATCTGAACGGGTCTGTGTGCGTTCAGAGACGCATCATGAATGAGATTCTCACTTGGTAAAAGTGATGACGGATGTGAATCTGCGGCTGCAAAACCTTGACTTCGATTCGTTGCTCTATATAATTATACTTGAACATCGTGTAGATCATGCGGATTCTAATCGGATGATTCTTGACGCCACTGCTGAATTTACGGGTGTTTGATCCATGAAAAATCGTTTTATCATACTTGTCGACTTCTCGCCTTATTCCGAACATCTCATTCACTTTGCCTATGAGTGGGGCAATCGGGTCAACGCTGAAATCCTTTTACTTCACAATACTGCAGTCATCTCGCCCGTCATGGCTCCACAGGGCAGTAAAATGCAGCTTGCCCGGATAGCCAATAGAGAAGCTTTGGAGAAATTGCAGAGGTGTACGGAAGCCGTTTTACCGAAAGGGGCATCGGTGAAGCGTCTCGTTTCGGAACGAAAACTGGTCCATCAACTGCAGGCATTGCTGCGAGAACCCTACAATAATCTTGTGTTTTTAGGTCTGAAGGGAACCGGGTTATTGAAGAAAATCTTTATCGGAAGTGAAGCCGTAAATGTCATCGACAGCATTGACAACCTGGTCGTAGCCATGCCCAGGAATGCAGAGTGTTGCTCCCGCGAATCCATTCATGTCGCGGTTCAGAAGAACTATCCTCTAAACATCATCGATTTTGATAAATTCTTAAATTTCGCAGGTGAGCAAATCAAAAAAATCGTATTCTTCTCAGTCATAACACCGGATGATGATCTGGACGGTACTGAAAAGTATCTGAGAGATTTGGCTGAATTCTATGCGGACAAACGAGATGTCTCACATGAACTATATCAGGGAAAAAACGCATTCGAGGATTTGAAACGTATCATTTCAAAGAGGACGAATGAGTTCATCGTGGTTCAAAGAGGGTCAAGGATGTTTTTGGACCAGATTTTCAGAAAATATCTGATCAACGTACTTGTGTATGAAGGCAATATCCCATTGGTCATATTGCCTTGAAATACGTGGAGACCCCTCATGAAGAGGCGAAGAGTCGGTCTTCAGAAGAGAGTTTCTTCCCGAAGCGCAATTCAATGCCAAGTTCTGCAGTGTGGGCGCAAGATTAACGAACAGCGATTCGAACGGCAGTTTGGATAACGCCTCCGAACCGTGGCATGCAGCCAACGGCCTTCGGCCGCAGCTCAATTTGTAATTCACAATGCCGGTCTTTCAAGTCGTTTGTCTGGTTGTGAAGGAACTGGTCAAGACTTGACCAGATATCCCCATTCTTTGTGTATGGCTTGCTGTCCCGGCCGTCCCTTTTGTTCTCTCTTTTAATGGGTTTTCCACGCCTCTTCGATCATCATTCAGGAATTTTCCCGTAAGCGCAAAGATGTGTTAATATTGCAACGTGCAATAGAAACCACAATCCCTTTGCAAGAGGATTCGTCGTTCCATGGGTATTGCCGGAGACATCGTCATCGTCGTCATTGCCGCCCTGCTGGGAGGGTTGATCGCCCAGGTCCTGCGGCAGCCCCTGATCATCGGGTACATCCTGGCCGGTGTGGCCGTGGGGCCTTACACGGGCGGTGTGACCGTATCCGATGTCTACAATATCGAGAAAATGGCGGAGATCGGAGTTGCCCTTCTGCTTTTCGCACTGGGGCTGGAATTTTCTCTCCGGGACTTGAAGCCCGTTCGAAAAATCGCCATCATCGGCACCCCCATCCAGATTGCCCTGACGACGGCCTTCGGGTATGCCGTCGGGCGGTGGATGGGCTGGGAGTGGGTGCCGTCTCTGTGGTTCGGGGCCCTCATCTCGCTTTCCAGCACGATGGTGATCCTCAAAACCCTGGAAAATCTGGGATTGCTCGGCACGCTGTCCAGTCGCGTCATGATCGGCATGCTCATCATCCAGGATCTGGCCGTCGTGCCGATGCTCGTCATCCTCCCCCAGTTGAGCGAGCCCGGTGCCGGTCTGCCGATATTGGCCGTTTCCGCCTTGAAGGCCGCCGTCTTCCTCACGCTGGTGATCGTCGTGGGCACGCGGATCATGCCCCGCGTGATGAAGACGATCGCCGACTGGAATTCGAGAGAGCTCTTCCTTGTGGCCACCACGGCGATCGGGCTGGGCATCGGCTACGGCACCTATCTGTTCGGCCTCTCGTTCGCCTTCGGCGCCTTTGTGGCCGGTATGCTCCTGAGCGAATCGGATTACGGGTATCAGGCCCTGAGCGACATCCTCCCCCTGCGGGATGTCTTCAGTCTCTTGTTTTTTACCTCCATCGGCATGCTGCTGGATCCCCAGTATCTTCTGGACCACCCGGGAATGGTCCTGTCTCTGGTCCTCGTCGTCATGGCGGGGAAAGGGCTGATCTTTGCCTCCTTGAGCCGGGCCTTCCGCTACCGGAACATCATACCCCTGGCGATGGGTCTGGGGCTTTCGCAGGTCGGGGAATTCTCGTTTGTCCTGGGCCGGGTGGGCGTTGCCACGCAATCCATTTCCCCGGAATTCTATTCCCTGGTCCTGACCATGACCGTCGTGACCATGGTGCTGACGCCGCTGCTGGCCAGTCTCACCGCTCCGATCTACGGCCTTTGCGGCCGCTGGCTCGAATCGGTTTGCACGGAACCCGTTCACTTCCCCAAGCGGGACTTGAAAGATCACCTGGTGATTGCAGGCGGAGGGAGAGTCGGCCGATACGTAGCCGGCATCCTGCAGCGCATGGGGACCCCCTTCATCATCGTGGAATGGAATTCCAGGCGGGTGGACGAACTGAAGTCACTGGGATTCCCCGTCCTGTTCGGAGACGCCGAAAAGGAAATCATCCTCGCGGCGGCCGAGGTGGGCAATGCCAGGCTGCTTCTCATCACTACGCCGGTGTCCCTGATTTCCCAGGCCATCGTGGCGCATGCAAAGAAACTCAATCCTGCGATACACATCATCGCCAGGGCGGAAGGGTTCGAAGAGATGAAGGGACTGCACCTTCAGGGCGTATCCCTTGTCGTTCAGCCGGAATTCGAGGCGAGCCTTGAAGTCGCCCGCCAGGCGCTGCTGCATCTGGACGTCCCGATGGATCTGATCCGGCAGTATACTGATGAGGTCCGCGAAGAGCTCTATCGGCCGCTTTACAAGGATTGGCAAAAAGATGAGGGCTGAAGGCAAGGGGGGCGGCTATCCTGACAAGCGTTACAAAATGGTGTCAGGTCTGGCAGCAACTTGCCTCCTGAAATGCATTTTTTCGGATTTAGACCAGACAACATTCCAACTCGTAATCATTAAGGGGAATTGACCCTGTTCCGGCATCTATGATAATCTGCTGCATGGAGTTGAACCCTTCCTTCAAAGCTGATATCAGGTGAAAGTCAGGACGATCCGGGGCCTGAAGGCGGGGAGGGCGGAGGCCGGATTGCAGCCGGCGGGACTCCCTTTGACCTGCTCAGGCAGAAGGAACGGTCCCATACGGCCCGATGGCTCGCGAAATACCTGAACAACCCGCCAGCGGTGACGTTTCCGGATCGCTGAGGAACCAGGGGATCATGCTCAAAAAATATTCCATACCGATCATCCTCATCGTCTGGTTAATGGTCTTCGCTGCAGCGGGTGAGAGCGTGGCAGCAGGCAGGATGTTTACCTTCGAGCCCGGGGAACGGCTGGTTTACAGGGCGAAATGGTTTTTCCTCCCGGCAGGGGAGGCAGTGATCGAGGTGTTGCCGAATGCTTCCATCAACGGCCAGCCGGCTCATCACTTCGTCATGTCGACCAGCACGAATTCCCAGATCGATTTTTTTTACAAGATCCGCGAGCGGCGGGAGTCTTTTACCGATCTCCGGGTGACCCGCTCACTCCAATACCGGAAAAAAAGCACGGGGGATTACCCACGGGACTCGGTCGTTTTATTTGACTGGACCCAGATGACGGCCACTTACACAAATTTCGGCCAGCCCGAGAAGCCTGTTACTATTCAGCCCGGCACTTTTGATCCCCTGTCCCTCATCTTTGCCATCCGGATGTACAGGCTCATTCCCGGCGATGTTCTCGAAATCCCGGTCACGGACGGGAAACATGTGATCAATACCAAGGCGATCGTGGCCAGCCGGGAGACGGTGACGATCCACCACAACGTCTATGATACCCTGCTGGTCATCCCCGATATGAGCCGCATGGAAGATATCGTGAGCGGCCGGGGCGGGCCGTCGCTCAAGATCTGGTTTACCACTGACGAACGTCATCTCCCCGTGAAGATCCAGACCCGCATTGCGGTCGGCAGCTTTGTCTTCGAGCTTGTCTCCGCAACCTTCTGATGTCCCGGCCTTACCCACGCAGTAAAACAGGGCAGGATCGTCATGATTCTGCCTCTTTTATTTCAACCGGTAATCCTCGGTCCCGGAGTTATCCTGGAATGAAGGCTCGCAGGTGGGATGGTCGATGAGGGCACAATGTAAAATGAAGAATGGGAGAAAGACACTCCGCCGTGACGCTTACTGAAAAAAAGAAATCCCCAACCTGTGCGGTTGGGGATTTCTTCTAATCGTACCTCTGCCCTCATCAAGAGAGGAAGGGGATTATTCACCCTCACTCCAATTTTCTCTCATCCTGATGCCTGAAGCCCGATGCCCGAAGCCTATTTGATAGGCCACTCCCCTCTTTCCTTCAGCACCTCGCGGTAGACGTCGAGGGCGTCGTTGACTGCGGGCATGCCGGCATAGGTCGAAAGCTGGAAGATGATCTCGGCGATTTTCCGGGGGTCGCAGCCGACGTTGAGGGCCGCGTTGACGTGGAGCTTGAACTCCTCCTTGGCGCGCAGGGCCGCCAGCATGGCGATGGCCGCGTACTGCCGCTCCGGCAGGGTCAGCACGGTGCGGGAGTAGAGGTTTCCCGTGATGTGCCGGGAGAGCTCATTGGCCAGCTCCTTGTCGAACTGGCGCCACATCAGGAAGGGCGGGTCCATCTTGATGCCTTTCCCGAACAGTTTCGATGCCGTTTCCTGTGTTCTTTTGTTGATGTCGTCGCTCACGATCCTACCTCCTCCTTTGTATTGTTCGATATGCTTCGGTCTTTCATTTTGCGCCGTTATTAATTGAACGGGGTCGCGGTGTCAAGAGCAAATACAGGCGACAGGCTTCAGGCCTCAGGTTTCAGGAGGCCGCGGCGCGGCCTGAATTCATCTTTATCGTCCCTGGTCCCTTTTCCTTTTCACTCAGACACTTTCTTTTCATTTCGCTAGATAAATGTCCCGGTCGCGGTCCTGCAGGAACAGATAGTGCGCCCCCAGCTTCGCCTTGTTGAGGCTCCCGAAGGTCCGCTCGCCCTCGAGCCTGCACAGATCGCAGCTGCGGCTCGGGATGATGACGGCGAAGATCCGGTTCCCGGTGCTTGCCATGGAGTCGATGGTGATGAAGCCCCCGCAGTCGTCGCAGATCCGCACCGTCTCCTCCTGCTGCTCCCGGATACCGTCCGTGTCGTAGTAGATGTTGCGGTTGCGCCGCGCGTACTTGGCGCCCTTGACGATCCCGGCCTTGAAGCTGTCGCGCTTCTTCCAGAGATCGAGGACGTCCTTCGTCGTCTCCCGGATGTACTTGGTGATCTCGCCGGACTGGCGGATGGATTCGGGATTGTAGTCCGGCTCGCGGACGTGGCTGTAGTCGAGGCCGGCCATGGCGAGGATGATCCCCACGTTGACGTAGGGCAGGGCCCCCTCGATGGAGTAGCCGCCCTCGAGCACCGCGATGTGCGGGTTGAGAAGCTCGTTGAGCCTCGCATACCCCTGGGCGGAGAATCGCATGTTCGTGATAGGGTCCGTGTAGTGGTTGTCCTGCCCCGCCGAGTTGATGACGAGGTCCGGTTTGAACTCCGCGATGATGGGCAGGATCAACTCCTCCAGCACGTGCAGAAACCCCTCGTCGGAGGTCTCCGGCGGCAGGGGGACGTTGATCGTGGTCCCCAGGGCATTGGGGCCGCCGAACTCGTCGGGGAAGCCCGAGCCCGGGTATAGGGTCCGGCCGTCTTGGTGGATGGAGATGTAGAGCGTGTCCGGGTCGTGCCAGTAGATGTCCTGCGTGCCGTCGCCGTGGTGGCAGTCCGTGTCGATGATGGCAACGCGCTTGTGGCCGTACTTGTGCCGGAAATGCTCGATCATGACGGCCTCGATGTTGATGTTGCAGAAGCCCCGTGCCCCGTGGACGACGCGCATGGCGTGATGCCCCGGGGGCCGCACCAGCGCAAAGGCATTGTCCACCTCGCCTGAGAGGACCTTCTCAGCCGCCGTGATGGCGCCCCCTGCCGAGATCAGGTGGCTCTCGGTGATGACGCTCTTTGCGTCGGGGACGCAGATGTGGATCCGGTTGATGTCCTCGATCGTGGCCAAACCCGGCTTGTACTCCACGATATTCTCGAAGTCCAGCAGCCCCTCCTCGAAAACCTGGTCCTGCGTGTAGAGCAGGCGCTCCTCGCGCTCCGGGTGGGTGGGCGAGATGGCCCAGTCGAAGGCGGGAAAGAAGATGAGCCCCGTTTTCTTCAGCCCTTTCATGAGCGCGCCCCTCCTTTCCCGAACCCCGCGATGAGGCCCGGCTTGACCTGGGCCTTAAGGCGGATGTTCTTCCCGGTGGCGTAGAAGCCCCGGACCATGTTGAACTCCTGGTCCTCGACGATCTCCATCTCGATGTCGGCATCGCGGGCGCCTAGCTTGCGGGCCCGCTCCCGGAGCTTCTCCATGCCTATTTTGAGAATCTCTTTGCGGGTGAAGTGAACCGGTATCTTCATCTGGAGGCCCTCCTCGGCGATGGTGAGGCTTCCCCGCTCCGTTTCGGCAAGCAGGGTGACCTCCGCCGTTGTCCTCGCCAGGGCCGCTCCGAAGGCATTGGCCACCTCGGCATCCTGCGGGATCACCACCCGGCACCCCAGGATTTCTCCCAGCCTCGGCGCCACGGCCGCGGCAGGCCCGCCGACAATGAAGAGCCTTGCAGGGGCGAGCTTCTTTCCCTCCAGGAGTTCGTGGATCGTGTAGACGGGCTTGTTGTTGATCTCGTCGATCATGGCTTTCACCGCCGATGCCACGCCCTGGCAGGTCTTCTCGAAGATCAAACGTGCCGCCTCCGGCACGGTGGTGTTCATTTTGCCGGCAATCTCCGACACGGCCTCTTCTGCCTTTGCGCGGTCGCCGATTTCCGTCAGTCCCAGGACAATCATGGCGTCCGTCGGGGTGGGAAAGGGCCCGCCGAAGGCAGCCGCGGGGCCTTCCCGCCGAGGCCCGATGAGCATCTCCCCTTTGTCCACACGGACACGGCTGTCGCCGCCGAGCCCGATGGATTTCGTCTTGAGGCCCCGGATGAGCGTCCTGTGCCCCTCGATGGTCACGCCCAGCGGCTCCAGCAGGGGCACTCCGTCAGCCAGCAGGGCGATGTCCGTCGTCGTGCCGCCCATGTCCATGGCGATGGCGTCGGAGCCTGAGCAGTCGGCAAGGCTGAGGATTCCCATGATGCTTGCCGCGGGCCCCGAGAGGATCGTCTGGACGGGCTGGTCGGCCGACTGCCGGATCTCGATGGTCCCGCCGTCGGCCTTGAGGATGTAGATGGGCGCCGCAAGGCCCGTCCTGGCCGCAAAGTCGAGGATCTCGCTTACGAACCGGCTGTAGAGGTCGAAGATCGATGCGTTGAGGTAGGTCGTGGCGATGCGCCTGCGGAAGTTGAGATTGCCCGACATCCGGTGGCCGAGGGAGACATGCCGGAAGTCGCTGCGGGCAAGTTCGCCGATCTCGTTTTCGTGGGCGGGGTTGCGTGTGCTGAACTTTCCCACGACGCCCAGGTGGCCGATTCCGGCCCCCTTCAGCTCCGATACCGCTGTGGCGATCTCGCCCTTCTTCACCGGGGCCACCTCGATGCCGCGGTTGCTCATGTACCCTGAGACGAACCGCGTGTCCTCGTTGACGCTCAGGGCCTCGGGCGCAAGGCCGGGGCCGCTCGCCACGATCATGCCGACGCGGTCCGTCTTGCCCTGGACGATGGCGTTGGTGGAGATGGTGGTGCTGAAGACGACCCGTTCGATTGCGGCGAGATCCTCACCGCGGAGGATCTCGTCCATCACGCCAATGAGGGATACGACGAGATGAAGCTGGTTCGTCAGGACCTTGGTTTTCTTTTTGACCTGGAAATGATCGAGAAGGACGGCATCCGTGTGGGTGCCCCCGACGTCAATGCCGAGAATCATGCAACCTCCTTTGGCGAAGGGCTAAAGCGGAAAAACCACAGGAAACAAAAAAGGCCAAAGGCCTTGTGCCCTTAGCCTTTTGCCGTGCGCCATTTTCAAACCCTTAACATAAGCCCTTGTCGCCGTCAATTCATCCTTCGTCTTTTCATCGGCCCCATTCTGCGCTATAAGATGGCGACCGGGGGCGCCTCTGAAAAATCACTACCCTGATCTCCCTCTTCCCTCCGAGGGAGAGGGTTGGGGTGAGGGGGAATAATCCCGTTCCTCAAGGTCTCAGGGTGCGTCCTTCGACAGGCTCAGGACAGGCCCTTCTTCAAAAGATCGAGGACCTTTCCCGTATCGCCATGGTGAGCCTGTCGAACCATCCGTGCCGGGAAGCCCCGCCCAGTGGGCGGGGGGCGTCAAATGACAGGGATCGTACGGACGGATGTTTTCACGCTATAAACCCTTCCTGCAGGTACTTCTCGATCTCGCGCCGGGCCTCCACGTGGCCGGGGGCGCTGTCAAGGATTGCCTCCTGGGGCTTCCCGTCTCGGATGTGGATGTCGTGTTCCCGCCCGGGGCGCAGGGCATTGCCGCCCGTTTTGCCGAAAGGACGGGCGGGACCCGCATTGCGCTCAGGGAAGACGAACCGGACAAGATGACGGAGCGGGTGGTTGCCCGGGAGGGTGACGAACCCCTCCTCTTCGATTTCACCGCACAGCGCGGAGCCTCCATCGAGGACGATCTTGCCGGGAGGGACTTCACGGTCACGGCCATGGCAATGCCGCTCGATGCCTTCGTCAGCGGGGATTTCTCGAGGCTCATCGACCCCTTCGGGGGACGGGCGGCCATCAGCGGCAGGGAGATCAGGGTTCTGTCCGACGATACCTTCCGGCAGGACCCCCTGAGGCTCCTGCGGGCCTTCCGCCTTGCCGCTGAGCTCGGTTTCACCATTGATGGGAAAACGCTTGCGCAGATCGAACGCGACTGCGCGCTACTCGGTTTCGTCTCGGGCGAACGGGTCCGTGAAGAGATCTTCCGTATCCTGGAGATCAACCCCTGCCATCTTTTCATCGACGCGATCGACCGCGTCGGCCTTCTGGAGGGAATCCTTCCCGGTGTGACATCCATGAAGGGCGTCGAACAGAACGGCTACCACGCCCTCGATGTATGGGCCCACACGATGCTCTGCCTCAAGGAGCTGGAAGGCATTTTCGCAAAGCCCCGGGAGGAGTTCGCTGATGCCGGTGCCGATTTCCCGGGTTACCTGGCCGGAGGTTTTGTCCGGGGGCGGAGCCGGGCGGCGCTTTTGAAACTGGCCACCCTCCTGCACGATGCCGGAAAACCCGGCAGGGTGAGCCGGGATGTGGAGGGCCGGACCCATTTCTACGGCCACGCCGCGGCGGGCGGGGCCGCCGTCGAAACGGTGGCGGAGAAGCTCCGGCTGGCAAAGGCCGAGCGGGACTTCCTGGTCCTGCTCGTGTCAAACCACATGCACCTGGTCCATCTCACGGCCGGGTCTTCCCGGACGAGAAGATCGATCTTGCACTTTTTCCGGAAATACGGTGAAGATTACCGGGCGCTTTTTCTGCTCTTTGCGGCCGACACCCGCGCGACGGTGGGCCCGAAGATGACCCCCGGACGGGTCCGCCTGATCCGGGAGGCGGTTGCGGAGATGCTCCGGCTGTACGAAGAGGACCTGCGGCCCCGGCTGCAGGCGACGCCGCTTCTCACGGGCCGGGACCTGATCGACCGGTTCGGCCTCGAGCCGGGTCCGCTCATCGGCGATATTCTGCGCAAGGTGGAGGATGCAAGGCTGGAAGGTCTTGTTTTCGATAGGGATTCCGCCCTTGAAGTTGCAGAGGCGCTGCTGAAGAGAGAGGGTCGGTAACCTGCAGGATCCTTGAACGAAGAGACTCCATAAGCGTATCGGAATAAGTCTTTTGAACCAATAGAACCAACCGAACCAACAGAACGGATTTTTTCATGGCCAGGATGTCATTCGGTAAAAAGGGTACCCGCGTCCGCACGACCACGACAGGGCCGAAACCCGCGGGGGAAAGGCCCGTCGAGGACGTTGTCCGGGAGATGAAGGAAGGCATGCAGAAGCCGCCCGGCCAGGATTACCGGGAGCGCTCCCTGGCCATCCATGGCCTGATCTGCGCGCGCTGCGCCCGGGAGTTCGACGCCTCGAACCGCCATCTGCTCACGGTCCACCACAAGGACGGAAACCACCACAACAATCCCCCTGACGGCAGCAACTGGGAAAACCTCTGCGTCTACTGTCACGAGGACGTGCACAGCCGCGAGTTGCTGGGCGAATACTACGACGGGCGTGGGGCAAAGGAAAAACACCTCGTTCACACAAGCGGCGCCGAGGATGCTTCGGGCGCAGGCCTTTCCGGCTTGGGGGAGAAGCTCCGGAGAGCGCTCGAAGAGAAGGGAAAAAAGCGCAAATAGCTGAAAACCGAGCAGGGTTGACGATTTGAGCGGGATTTCTTTGAATTCACTTGATTTTCGGGAGGGCTTGTGATATGTACCGGCCCGGTTTTCAAGACGTGTTGCAGACGCGTTGTCAGACCCCTCCACCCTGTTTTCCGATTCAATGAATTGTCCCGGAGTCGTGTCGACGGGCGCAAGGGGTTTCAATACAAAGAGAGGAGGTAGATTTCAGTGGAAGTCTTAGCACAGGGAATTGGCGCGATCTTTACAGATCCGGATGCCGACAAGGCACGAGCGTTTTTCAGGAAGAAGAGCCGCGCACTGAAACCCAAGGTGATGTCGGTGAAGGAGGCCGTCGAGAAGTTCGTCCATGACGGCGATTACCTCTGCATCGGTGGTTTCGGCGCGAACAGGATTCCCGCGGCGGTTTGCCATGAGATTCTGAGGCAGGGCCGGAAGAAGATGGGCTTTGCCGGTCACACGTCAACCCACGATTTCCAGATTCTTTGCGCGGGCGAAGTGTTCGACAAACTCGACGTGGCCTACATCGTCGGCCTGGAAGCCCGCGGTCTTTCCCCCAACGCCAGAAAGTACATGGAAAGCGGGAAGGTGAACGTCTCCGAGTGGACGAACTACTCGCTGTCGGTGAGGTTCAAGGCCGCCGCCGCCGGCGTGTCCTTCTACCCGTCCCGCAACATCATGGGCACCGACACGTTCCATTACAGCGGAGCCAGGATCATCGCGTGCCCCTTCACGGGGGTAAAGTATGCGGCCATGCCCGCCATCTACCCTGATGTCGCGGCCATCCACGTTCACGAGGCGGACATCTACGGCAACTGCCGCATCCGCGGCATCACCGTTTCGGACCTCGATGTGGCCCGCGCAGCCAAGCACCTCATCATCACCTGCGAGCGGCTGATCCAGAACGAAGAGATCCGCAGGGATCCCAGCTTCACGTCGATCCCCTACTGGTGCGTCGACGCCGTCTGCGAAGTGCCCTACGGCAGCTACCCCGGCAACATGTACGGCGAGTACTTCTCCGACGAAGAGCACATCAAGGAGTGGCTCAAAGTGGAGGAAAACCCCGAGGAGTTCAAGAAGTTCCTCGAAAAGAACATCTACAGCTGCAAGGATCACTTCGAATACATCGAGAAAAACGGCGGGATGCACAAGCTCCTGAAGCTTCGGGAGAAAGAATTCATGTTCTCGAAGGCGAGAGACTAGAAAGGAGGATGACAGAGCTCATGGCTGAGTATAATACAATGGAATTGATGATTTGCACCGCCGCGCGAGAACTTGAAGACGGCGCGTGCGTTGGCGTGGGCACCGGTGCCCCCTGCGCAGCGGCGATGCTTGCCCAGAAGGCCCATTCACCGAACCTGGTGATTTTGTTCGAGGCGGGCGGCGCAGCCCCCCTGATTCCCGAAATGCCCATCTCCGTCGGCGACTCCAGGACCACCTGGAAGGCCGTCATGGCGAGCGGCATGTGCGAGATCATGGAGTCTGCCTGCCGCGGCATGCTGGACTACACCTTCCTCGGCGGCGCCCAGATCGACATGTACGGCAACCTGAACTCGACCCGCATCGGGCCGGACCACCAGAAGCCCAAGGTCCGCTTCCCGGGCAGCGGCGGCGCCAACGACTTCGCCTCCTTCTGCTGGCGGATGATGGTCATGACCCCCCAGGACCCCAAGCGGTTCACCGAGAAGTGCAGCTACATCACGACCCCGGGCTGGCTCCAGGGCGGCGACTCCCGGGCCAAGAGCGGTCTTCCCCTCGGGGCGGGCCCCTACAAGATCATCACCAACATGGCCGTGATGGACTTCGAGCCCGAGAGCAAGCGCATGAGGCTCATCGCAATAAACCCCGGCTACGCGGAGAAGGACGTTCAGGACAACTGCGGTTTCGAGCTCCTGAAGGCCAAGAAGATCGTGGAGAACAAGCCGCCCACGAAACAAGAGCTCCATTTCCTCAGGGATGAGATTGATCCTTACCGGTACGTTATAGGAAGATAACGTCGAGGGTAAGCGTCTTCATTGGAAGGGGCCACGGCACCTCGGTGCCATGGCCCCTTTTTTTCTCACGGGATATGAGTTCGAGACGGGAACGCCGTCATTTCAAGACGACATGGCCCGTATCTTTCATCGTAACGAGCTTGTCCCCGACAGACATTCCGCAAAAAGCGCAGGTATAGTCGTATTTCTCGCCTTGCGGCAGAATTAGAAGAAGGCGCTTGCGCAACTGGACCGCCCTCTTGCACCGGGGGCAGTACAACTCCGTCGCATCAAAGTCCCTATACGTTTCTCGTTTCATGGCTTGTTGCTCGCACAATCGCAGGTCGCCGCGGGCTGCGCCCTCGCGCTGACTAGCCTGTTTTTCTCTTTTTACCCGATACCCGAGACCCTATACCCGATACCCTTTTCGCAGCGATTCATCGCCCGCGGTCCGGAATTTCCCTTGCGTTCTCCAGCCAGGCGGTTGCCTCGCTGTCGCTGGGCGCCCGCCAGTCACCCCGGGGCGAGAGCGACCCGCCGGAGCCAACCTTGGGGCCGTTGGGGATGCAGGAGCGCTTGAACTGGCTTGTCTGGAAGAACCGCTGGAGGTAGACCGCAAGCCAGTGCCTGATCTGACCTATCGTGTATTCGTTTCGCCTCTCTTCGGGCACATCCGGCCAGGTCCCCGCCTTTTTGTCGCGCCAGGCGTGCCAGGCCATAAAGGCAATCTTCGTGGGCAGGTAGCCGAAGCGTGTCGTGTAGAAGTTATTAAAATCTTGCAATTCGTAGGGCCCGATCGTGTCCTCGGTCCGCTGCGCCGGCTGGCTGCCGTTCACCCCGGGAACGAGCTCGGGGCTGATCTCGGTGGCGAGAATGTCCATGAGCGTTTCCGCAGTCTTCCGGTCGAACTGGTTTGTCGAGGCCACCCAGCGGATCAGGTACTGGATCAGGGTCTTGGGGACGCTCACGTTCACGTTGTAATGCGACATGTGATCGCCCACCCCGTAGGTGCACCAGCCGAGGGCCAGCTCGCTGAGATCCCCCGTTCCCAGGACGATGGCGTTGCGCAGGTTGGCGAGCCGGAAGAGGTGCGAGGTCCGCTCGCCGGCCTGGACATTCTCGAAGGTGATGTCGTAGATCTTCTTGCCCTTCGCGAAGGGGTGGCCGATGTCGCGGAACATCTGCATGCAGCTCTCCCGGATGTCTACCTCGTTGGCTTCCACACCGAGGGCCTTCATGAGGCGATGCGCATTCCGGTAGGTCTTGTCCGTCGTGGCAAACCCGGGCATCGTGTAGGCCTTCACGCCGGAGCGGGGAACCCCCAGCAGATCCATCGTCCTTGCCGCCACGATGAGGGCGTGCGTGGAGTCGAGGCCGCCGGAGACGCCGATGACGACGTTCCTGATCCCCGAAGCCTTCAGGCGCTTTGCAAGCCCCTGGACCTGGATGTTGTAAGCCTCGTAGCAGCGCTCGTCGCGCTTAGCCGGGTCCGCCGGCACGTAGGGGAAGCGGGCGTACTGCCTCGCCAGGGGGATGCGCCCCTTCGGGATCTCCACAACAAAGGTCACCTTGCGGAACCCATCGACGCGATCCCGGAGGATGCGGGCATTCTGGCTGAAGCTCGTGAGCCGCATCCGGTCCTGGACGAGACGGTCCAGGTCGATGTCGGCTAGGACCATCTGCGCCTTTCCTGCGAATCGCTCCGATTCGGCAAGCAATGTGCCGTTCTCATAGGCCATGGCCTGGCCGTCCCAGGCGAGGTCCGTCGTCGACTCGCCGGGGCCCGCCGCCGCGTAGAGGTAGGCCGCAACGCAGCGGGCTGACTGGTTGGACGCAAGGCTGTGCCGGTATTCCGATTTGCCGATCGTGATGTTCGAAGCCGAGAGGTTTGCCAGCACCGTGGCGCCGGCCAATGCCGCAAAGCTCGACGGCGGCACAGGGACCCAGAGGTCTTCGCAGATCTCGATGTTGAACGTAAATGCCGGGATGTTTTCCACCTCGAAGAGCAGGTCAGGCCCGAAGGGGATGTCCCTCTGGCCGCAGAGGCTGATCGTCTTCGACAGGGCATCCTCGGCGGGGCGGAACTGCCTTCCTTCGTAAAATTCGCGGTAGTTGGGCAGGTAGGACTTCAGGGCGACACCCAGGATCCTGCCGTGGTAGATGACAACGGCGCCGTTGAAGAGAAATGAGTCGACCCGCAGCGGCGCCCCGACGACGAGGATCGTGTTGAGGCCCTTTGTTTTTTCCAGGACAAGGGTCAGGGCTTCCCGGACCCGCTGCAGCAGCGCCTCCTGGTGGAAGAGGTCTTCGTTGGAGTAGGCCGAAAGGCCCAGCTCCGGGAAAATCGCGAAGAGGGCCTTCTTCGCCGCCGCTTCCTTCGCGAGCCCGATCGTCTGCTGCGTGTTGTAGCTCACGTCGGCGACTCGGACTTCGGGGACACAGACGGCAGCCCTGACGAAGCCGTGATTGTAGAGGTTAAAAAAGTCTTTCATTTCAGATCCCCTCGATCCGGCTGAGGAATGTTTATCTTTTCCGCTCTTCCTGACTTCCTATCTTCCGATCTTCACAAGCGAACAGTTGGAGACTTTGCATGAGGCCGCCTGCACGCATGAGCGGATCATCATTCTTGAAGACAAAGACGGTGAGTCTCGATCGCTCTCTTGCCCGCCTCTTCCATCGTTTTGCCCAGTGATATGAACCCATGCCTCTTCATGATGACGAAGTCGGCATCACCCAGGACTTCGATGACGCTTTGAACCAGTTCGATGCTTCCGTAAGAATGCTTTTCCCGCGTCTCCGGAATGTCCGGTGGTCGGTCGATGCATCGAAGAATTTCCGGGCTGTGCCCGTGGAAAACCGCCTGCACGTCCTTTCTTGCACGGTAGATGGCAAAGTGGAGCATGCTCTCCGACGAGGGGTCCCGCGTGCCGTTCGCGTAAACGATGCCATTCTCCAAGTCGCAGTTCTGCACGGCCACGAACTTGTCATCGGTCAGCCGGTCCTTCCAGCCTACCTGGGAGCCCGAGATGACGAAGGCATCCTCGCCGGGCCGGATGCGGAAGCTGAGGTTGCCCTGGGAGAAATCTCCGTAGGGCGGGGCGAAGTTCCGCTTGTGAAACTCGGCACACCAGGCCTTCAGTTCCTCGAGGCGGGCGTCAGCGGGAGCGGCCGCGGAGAGGAACTCCGTCCTGAATTTCACGCCTCCGTGTATTTCCCCTGCCGGTTTCTCCATGGGTTGTTGAGATTATTCCTTTGCAGAATCAAGCACTTTCAAGTTAATGAATCGGCGGGGATTTGTCAAAGGAAAAGACACTGCAAGCGATAAACGGGAAAAATGATAGGGAAAAGGTGGATGATGCGGAGTGCTCGAGTGTCTGAGTGTTGCACTCTCTGCTTGATCATTTCAGCACCTGTGACTATGCTGACAAAACGTCAAACGGCAAAGTGACAGGGGTGGCTATGAGACGATCCGTTCTGAAGATGATCGAGGAATTCAGGTTTACTGGAAGCACTACGTTCTGCAGAGCTTTTTCGCCACAGTCGCGGTTTTCGTGGTTCTTTGTTTTCTGAGCCTGCAGAATGCGGTCATCATTGCCTCCCTCGGTGCCTCGACGTTTATCGTGTTTGCCATGCCGGACAGCATCACAGCGAAGCCGAGAAACGTCATCGGCGGACATCTCGTCGGGCTGTTCTGGGGATTTGTGTTTTCCCTGATTCCCCATGCCGCCATGATCGCATGCATCGTCTGCTACGCGCTGGCGGTGGGCCTGTCCATTTTCACCATGGTGGTCACGGACACGGAACATCCCCCGGCTTCCGGCACCGCCCTCGGTGTCGCCATCACGGGCATGTCGCCTCACGTGCTGATTGCCGTGGTTCTTGGCATCATCCTGCTTTCCCTGATCCACCGATTTTTCAAACCCTACCTGCGGGATTTGACCTGAAGCAGGCAAAGCGGGTACCAGTCCGGCCGGCAAATGACGCCGGATGCCATAGTGCCTGTTCTCATTTGCTCTTGTCGGGATATGTGACATTTACTTTGGTATCCAACTCGGAAAGGAGGAAACCTTATGGGCGAAAAGGAAAATGAGTATTTCGGTTCTGCGGACAAGGGGCATCTCATTCCGCCCTCGCAGCATCCGATCATCGAGGAACTCAAGGCGCAGATCCGCAGGAAGGGGAAGATCGTCACCGGCGAGCAGGCCGCCGCCATCATCCGGGACGGGGATGTCGTGACGACAGGCGGTTTCGTCGCCACGGGAGTTCCCGAAGACATACTCATCTGCATCGAAGAGCGGTTCAAGAAGGAGGGCCACCCCAACAACCTGACGCTGATCTACGCGGCGGGACAGGGGGATGGGAAAACCAGGGCCCTCAATCACCTGGGGCACGAAGGACTGGTGGGACGTGTGATCGGCGGCCACATCGGCCTTGCCCCCATGCTCCAGAAGCTCATCCGGGAGGAAAAGATCCTTGCTTACAACATGCCCCAGGGTTGCATCAGCACCCTCTTTCGCAACCTCGCCGCCCGCAAGCCGGGGCTTATCTCTTACGTCGGTCTGGGAACGTTCATCGATCCCCGGCTCGACGGCGGGAAGCTGAACCAGAAAACGAAGAAGGAAGGCGAAGACCTCGTCAAGCTCATGGAGATCGAAGGAAAGGAGATTCTCTTCTATAAGCTGCCCCCCATCAACGTGGCCATCATACGGGGGACAACGGCAGACCTGAACGGCAACATCACGATGGAAAAAGAGGCCCTCACGATCGAGGTGCTCGCCCAGGCCATGGCGGCAAAGAACAATAACGGCTTCGTCATCGCCCAGGTCGAACGGATCGCCGACCAGCACACCCTGAACCCGAAGCACGTCAAGATACCCGGCATCCTCGTGGACTGCGTCGTCGTCGCACGGCCGGAAAATCACTGGATGACCTTCCTCGAGCAGTACAACGCGGGCTTTACGGGGGAGGTGCGCGTCCCCATGGCTTCCATCGCGGCGATGGAGCTGACGGAACGGAAGGTGATCGCACGGCGGGGAGCCTTTGAGCTACGGCCCAACCAGGTCGTGAATCTCGGCATCGGCGTGCCCGAGGGTGTGGCCCGCGTGGCCAACGAGGAGGGCGTCCTCGATCTCCTGACCCTGACGGCGGAGCCGGGCGTGATCGGCGGGATGCCAAACGGAGGCCTCAACTTCGGCACCGGCACAAACATCGACGCGCTTATCGACCAGCCGTACCAGTTTGATTTCTACGACGGGGGCGGCCTGGACATCGCCTACCTGGGGTCGGCGGAAATGGACCAGGAGGGCAATGTCAACGTGAGCAAATTCGGACCCCGCTTCGTGGGGCCCGGCGGGTTCATCAACATCAGTCAGAACGCGAAACGGATCGTTTTCATGGGAACCTTCACGGCAGGCGGCCTCAAGGTCGCCGTGGAGGACGGCAAGCTCAGGATCGTGCAGGATGGTCGTGAACGCAAGTTCCTCAAACAGGTCGAGCAGATCACCTTCAGCGGCAAATACGCCGCGCAGAGAAGACAGCCCGTGCTCTACATCACGGAGCGCTGCGTCTTCACCCTCACAAAGGACGGGATGGAGCTAATTGAAATCGCCCCCGGCGTCGACCTCGAAAAGGACATCCTCTCCAAGATGGATTTCAAGCCCGTCATGAAGACCCCCCCGAAGCTCATGGATGCCAGGATCTTCAGGACCGAGGCGATGAATCTGAAGCGCGACATGCTCGAGATCCCCATCGAGGACAGGCTGATCTACGTCCCGAGCGAAAACACCTTCTACGTCAATTTCGAGAATTTCTACGTGAAGTCCAGCGAGCAGATCCAGAGGATCCAGAACCATGTCGAAAAAATGCTGAAACCGCTCGGTAAAAAAGTCCTCACCATCGTCAACTACGACAACTTCAACATCCTTCCCGAGCTCGTGGAGGAGTACGCCGAGATGGTGAAGTACGTGATGCAGTTCTACGAGAAAGTCACCCGTTACACGACGAGCACCTTCCTGAGGATGAAGCTCGGCGACGAGCTTGCAAAGCGGGAAGTGGCGCCCCACCTCTATGAATCCAAGGACGAGGCGCACAAACACCTCAAGGAGAAGTAAAGGCGCTGCCGCGATCGGCGCGCAGCGATCGCCGGCGGAAGAGAGCGGGGCAGGGTAAAACAACCGCAAGCCTCAAGCCAGAAGCCGCAAGGCAAAGAAAAAGGATCGGGGGACCTTTCCTCGATCCTTACTTTTTCCTGATGCCTGGAGCCTGTGGCCTGCGCGAAGCGCGTCAGGACTTGAAGAAGTCGTTGACCAGCGTGAGGTACTCCGCCAGCAGGACCTTGCTCACCACGAAGATGTGTCCCACGTTCTTCTCGATGAGTCGGTTCAGCCCCCCTCGGGAGACGCCGATATTCTTTCCGACCTCGCCCCACAGTTCGCAGGATATGCAGGAGCCCGTCGGCGCGATGGGGTCGCGGGTGCCGCGGTAGCAGAAGATGAGAACGCCGGCCTGGTCGAGGGCTTCCATCCGTACCGGCTTTCCGTCCAGCTCCGGGACGGAGGAGGGCAGGGTGTATGTGCCCTCGATGAGGGCATTGCCCAGGAAGAACTGGCTGATCCACTCCCGGTGTGCCCGGGCGGGGAACTTGGTGCCATGGGTGAGCCAGTAGAGGAAGGGCGCCGAGTCCTCGATGGCATTGGGCCAGTAGGCGCGTCCGTAGAAACCCATCGACACGCTGTGCTGCACGCCGGGCTGGATCTCATTCATCCCCGCCTCGATCACGTGAGGAGGGACGTTCACCTCGCCGTAGAGTTCCTTCATCAGCAGCGGGTCGTAATTCTCGCGGATGATCTTGCGCATGTGGGCATGCCCGCTCTCCCCGTCGTCGAATTTCACGGGGGTGGCCATGACGGCGATCTTCCAGATATCCATGGGCTCGCCGCGAGCCAGCCGCTCCTCGGCCCTGCGTGCAAGGTACGGCAGCATGAGGGTGCCTGCCATGCAGTAGGCCATGATGTAGATTGCGGCGCCGGGGTGGCGCTTCTGGATGATCTCGATGTACGTGTCGGGGACGGTCTTTCCGAAGAAGTCGAGCCCCAGGTTCGTCTCCCCGGGTCCCGGGTCGCCGTGGTCCACGAGATAGACATGGTAGCCTTCCTTGAGCATTCCGTCGACGACGGACTTCCCCTCGGCGAGGTCGAAGATCTCGGGCATGTTGATCATCGGTGTGGCCAGGTAGACGACCTTGCCGTTCGGCTCCGTTCCTTTCGGGAGGGGGTAGTAGCGAAGGGTCACCGAGTGCAGTCGCGAGCCCTTGATCACCTCGTAGGGCAAAAAACCGATCTTGCCCCCCATGAAGCGGTCGGCGAAATCGCGGATGTCGAAGGCGTTGTGCCGCCACAGGGCTTCGATGCGGGCCCGGCCTTCTTCCAGGTAGGCGCCGAGACTCATGCCGTCGCTGCCGTCGGGGTTTTTTTTCATGAAGGGCATGTCCTCGCCCTCGAGGGGCTGCTCCGTGATGAGGACCAGGATCGATTTCAGGAGATCCTTCATGGCCTTGAGGCGGGTGAGCCCCCCGGAATTGTAGGAGAGCTCGAGCCACCGGAATTCCTTCATGTAGTTGCGAAGGAGCTGCTTGCCTTCTTCCGACGAGGAGATATCCTGGGCTACCCGCCGGTCGAATTTCCCGTTCCGCATGAAGCCGCCGCAGAGGTTGTAGAGCAGCCTCGCGTAGGTCTGGTAGATCCAGCTGTTCATCTCGGCAAAGATGTCGGGGTTGCGGCCCGCCCTCGTGGCGGTCCGGGCTTGTGTCTTGATGGGCCCCGTTACGTAGGACTCCATCAGGGTGGCCTGCCATCCCGCCAGTGTGGCCCAGGGCCCGAAAAGGAGAGGATCACCCGCCACCGTTTTCATCAGTTCCTGGTAGCGGAAAAGCGCCCGGACCTGCCCGCCTGCCAGCTTGCTCTTCCACGGGACGACATATTGATACCCTTCCGCGTTGTCGGCCGGGGTCTTCCCGATCAGGCCAAGAAGTTCATTGGGTGAGATCCGCTCCGCGCTTTGCTTTTTCATGGGCCTCTCCTTGCAGGTCAAAGCAATATGACGCGATGGGCCACTCCCGCAGCGCAGCGTTGGCGCCTCGGGACGAAAGACAGACTGCTATTACCTATGGCATGCAAAAGCCCGACCAACCCTGCCCGATTGCAGTGATTTCTTGATCGGGAGGGGGGACGGGCGGTGTTTGTTTCACGATTCGGTCCTAGGCAAAGCGAAGGTGGACGATCCGGTTGCCAAGCACGGACAGCGCCTGGGGGGCGAAAAAATTGAGCCATCCCCAGCGCTCGCGGTGATGCTCGAGGACATTACACTCACTGAGAACCTGCAGGCCGCTGCCCCAGGACTCCATGGCCCGGCAGTCACCCAGGGTCCAGCGGAAGTCGAGGCAACCGCCGGCGACTTTCGACAGACAGGGGTCGTATTTTCCCATTCCCAGTGCACAGGGGGCGAGCATCTCCAGGAGCATCTGGGCCTTGGGGAAGCGCATCGACAGGCAATCGAAGACGGACCGTACGTCCTCTTCGGCAAAGTACATGAAGAGTCCCTCGGCCACGATCAGGACGGGCTGCCTGCCGGCCATGATCGGCTCCAGGGTGGAAGGTTTCGTCACCGAGCCCGCGATGCAGCGGTATCGCTTCGTCTCCCGGAAAAAGAGTTTCCGCAGTGCAATGACCTCCGGCAGATCGACCTCGTACCAGCGGATGCTCCCGTTGTCAAGCCGGGAGAAGCGGGTGCTCAGGCCGGCTCCCAGGTTGATGACGACGGCCCGGGGGTTTGCGCGGATAAAGACCGACGTTGCCTCATCAAGGATCTTCGTGCGGATGGCGATCCCCGTCTGTGTCATCCAGGCCCCCTCGAACTTGGAGAAGTCGTAATCGAGGTTCTCGAAAATCTCCAGGGCGATCGGATCCCGGATGATCGCATCGGGACGAGCGGTTTCAACGGCCCTGGCCCAGAGGGGGATGAGCAGGGTCTCCGCAACCCCTGAGAGCTGAACGGGTTCTTTCCAAAGGCGGTGAAGGACTGCCGTCTTCATGGCATGCTGTCCCCGCGTGTTGGCTTCTCGTTTAAAAGGGGTGTTGACCGCTGAACGGATACGATCTGCATCCGGGAGGTCTCCCGGTCAATCGCGTGGCGTTCTGCCGCAGTTTGAAGTGCCGTAAAGGGAAATGCCGATAACAGGACAGTGGATAACTGTTTTTTATGTAACATTTATTTGCGTTTTGGGCAAAAGTTTTATGCCGGGGAGTATGCAAGGTGCCCCCCGGGATATTCCCGGGGGGCGAGAGAGGAGCGGTAGATCTATTGAGGAAAATTACTTTTTGGGTGCCTTCGGCGGCATGATCAGGGCTTCGCCATCCACCAGAAGGGTGCCGTCCTGGTTCACGCAGGTTGTCCGGAGCTTCACCCGGTTTTTCTCCGTCACCTTTTCCTTGACCTCCACGCGGGCCGTGACGGTGTCACCGATGCGCACGGGGGCCTTGAATTCCATGAACTGGCTCAGGTAGATGGTCCCCGGGCCGGGCAGTTTCATGGCAAGCACCGCCGAGATGAATCCCGCCGAGAGCATCCCATGGGCGATCCGGCCCTTGAAAAAGGTATTCTTTGCATAGGCCTCGTTGACATGGGCCGGGTTGAAGTCCCCCGTGATCCCCGCAAAGAGGTAGACGTCCGTTTCGGTTACGGTCTTGGCCATTTCCGCCGCATCGCCCACATTCATCTCGTCAATCGTCTTCCCGATCATGTTTCCCCCTTAAGATAAAATGGGTATAGGGTATAGGGTATCGGGTCAGAAGAATATTTCTGAACCCTGGCCTCTGAACCCTAGCTAAAACCAGGACTTGAATATCCAGACATTCTCCCTGAGATCCTTCACGTCATCCTTCAGCATCGACAGCAGGCTCATGTTCTGGATGGCCACGCCGCCCATGTAGGCAAGGGCCGTCACGAAGGTGATCTCGCTCTCCCTGAATTCCCGGGCCACTGCACTGTAGAGGCGAAGCACGCCGATGACCTCGTCGCGGGACTTGATGGGGACGCTGAGGATCGTGACAATGCCTTCCTCTTGCTTTTCGTTGCGATACTGGACGCCGGCGTCGGTGGCGGCATCCTTCACCACCACGGGCTTTCCCTGAAGGGCCTGGGCGATGCTCTTCTCCGCCGAGATGGGCCCCTTGTTCAGGTACTTCTCCGACAGGCCGTAACTTGCCGCGAGGCGCAGCGTCACATGGTTCTCGTCGAGCAGGCGGATCGTGGCCGCCTTGACGCCGAGGGCCTTGGACACATCCTCCGTGAGGGTCTGGAGGATCGTCTTGATGTCCGTGCTGGCCGTGATGCTCGCCGCCATCTCGAGAAAGATCCTCGCGTTGTTGCGCAACCGTTCGATGAGCTGGGCCCTCTCGATGGCCATGCCGCCCTGCTCGGCGAGCACCGTGAGGAACTCGATTTCCTTCTCCGAAAAATCACGGATGTTTTCCGTGTAAAGGGCAAGGTTTCCTATCATCTCATCCCTCACGAGGACGGGGACGACAAGGATGGAGCCGATCCCCTCCTTGACCTTGGCGTCCTTGTTCTGGACGCGCTCGTCCTTTGCGACATCCCGGTAATGGATGAACCCGTCCTTCTTGAGCAACTTCATGGCCGACGCCATCTGTCCCGGTGCGGCATGGACATAGCTTTTGGAAAGCCCCGTCTGGGCCACGGCGGCATACTCTTCCTTCGTTTCATCGGTGGCCAGGAAAAGGCACGCCGCCTTTGCCTTCATCGTGTCGACGGCGGATTTCACGATCAACTCCAGAAGCTTGTCACGCTCGATCGTTGTGCTCAGCGCCCGGCTGACCTTGCTGATCGCCTTGATGTGGTCGTTTCGCTCGCTCATATCTCTCCCTTCCTTTCCCCGATTATTCCTTTACGGCCGTTTCAGCGGCCTTTTTCTTTTTCGAGGCGGTCTTTTTCGTTTCTTCTTTCACCGGTTCCGGCGCCTCGTCGCGCTCCGTGAGCCACCGGATGATCTTCGGGCCGAACTGTCTCTGCGTCTTGGAGCTCACGTAGATGCCGATGTGCCCCGTGTCGAGACAGAGGTCCTCCTTGTCGGTGCTGCCGATCTTGCTGATGGTCTGATCGCAGGCGGCAGGCGGCACGAGGTGGTCGTACTTGCCGTAGATGTTGAGCACCGGCATGGTGATGTTCTTCAGGTCCACCTTTTTGCCGCCAAGGACCAGTTCGTTCTTGATGAGCCGGTTTTCCCGGAACATCCACTGGATGAACTCGCGGAAGGTCTCACCGGGCAGATCGGGGCTGTCGAAGATCCAGCGCTCCATGCGGACGAAGTTCTCCACGAAATCCTTGCTGTGGATGTTCTCCAGGAGCCCCACGTACTTGTCGATCATGAGCCGTGCCGGGTTGAGGAGCAAAAACCCCAGGTTCATGATGTCGCCGGGGATGTTCCCGTAGGACTCTACCAGCTTGTCCGGGTCGAGCGAGCGGGCCCAGACGTTGAGCAGCCCCGCGTCGTGGTCGAAGTTTGTCGGGGTGACCGTCAGAACAAGGTTCTTGATCTTTTCCGGGTGCAGCGCCGCGTACATGACACTCATGGTTCCGCCCTGGCAGATCGCCATGATGTTGAGCTGATCGATGCCGTGTTTTTCCAGGATGAAATCGACGGCGCTGTCGATGTAGCCGTTGACGTGATCATCCAGGTTGAGGTAGCGGTCCTTGCGGGTCGGGTACCACCAGTCGAGCATGTAGATGTCGAGGCCGGCGGCAAGGAAGGTCTCCACGACGCTGCGGCCCGGTTGCAGGTCGAGCATCGTCTCCCGGTTGACCTGGGCGTAGATGATGAAAAGCGGCGTCTTGAGCGAGGGTTCCCTCGTGGGCCGGTAGTGTTTCAGCTTGACGCGGTCCTCTTCCCAGACCACGTCGTAGGGGGTTGTGGCAATGTCCGTCTCCAGGGGGCTCAGGAGGACCTCCTTGGCCTTCCGCAACTGATCGTGGAACTTCGCCGTGTCGCCGGCCACGCGGGCCATGATCAGCTCGCCCGCCGTGATGTAGGGCGCCATCATCTCGGAAAGATGGGTTTTTTTCTCACTTTCCATTTCGCTTCACCTTCCTCTCGAGCTCCTTGACCCTCTTTTTCAGGATGTACAGGTCCTTGTACAACTCGTCCATGTCCCTGTTGGTGGGGATGGGCAGGTTCTGCAGCAGATCCATGAAGAACTCCGCCCGGGCAGCCCGGTAGTCGTGCAGTCTGTTGAGCGTCTCCGTGAGCGTGTTCATGTAGTCGTCGGACCGCAGCAGCGCCATGTAGTGGTCCTCGAGCTTCTGGATCCAGAGCTGGTAGAGGGCCCGCGAGTCCTTGATCGCGGCCTTCCCCTCCTTCTCCAGCTTGGCTATTTCCTCCTGGACGCCGTAGTGGGCCTTTTCCAGGGGGATCATGAGCAGCTGCAAAAACTCGGTGAGCGCCGACTGGTAGTCCGATGCCTTTTCGATCGCCTTGTTGAAGCGTTCCTGGTAGTAGCGGTTCAGCCCGAGCTGGGGGACGTTCAGGATCTTCCGGAAATCCTCCCCCTGGGCGTCGTAAAAGGATTTCGTCATCTGCTTCACGAGTTCCGCCATGTTCTCGGGCTCTCCCGTTGCCGTCGCGCCCGTCATCTCCGCCCACTGTTTCTGGAGCTTGATGGAATACCCCCAGAGAGGCTGAAGCATCTTGAGCATCATGTCCGGGACGGATTTCGCGGACTGGAAGTCCCCGGGCTTCGGTGTGCCGGCAATCGATGAGAGGGCCTGGAAAAATTCGAAGAGTCCCTTCCCGATTTCCTCGGGATTCGGACCCTTCACGGGGTCCCCATTGGCCGATGGGGCCGCGCCCATGGGGGTCTGCCAGACCTGGGAGGTCCGCTTCATCGCCTCCTCCCAGGCGCCGACCTGGCCTTTGACCCAGTCTTCGAACACAACATGCTGTGCGCTCTCCGATGTCTTTTCCTTTTCGCTCATCATTTAACCTCTTTTGTTCGGCTCTTCGGGGTTTGGGTTTTCGATGACTCCTTTTCGGGTTTCTCCGCCTTGTACAGCTTGCCGTAGGATGCCACCAGGGTCTGGAACTGCTCGGCCTGTTTTTTCATGAGCCCCTCGAACCCCTTGGCGATCTCTGCCGTGTCGATTTCCTTCCCGCCGGTTTTCTTTTTACCGTGTCGCAGGGCTTCCTCCAGGTCTGCGGCCTTCTTCTTGAGCGCTTCGTGTTCCCGGGAAAGCGCCTCGTAGTCCTCCCGCGAGACCATGCCCATGAGCCCGATGAATTCCTGGTAGGACTTTGCGAAATCCGAGGCGGCTTTCGTCCACATCTCGGCGTACGGGGTAGAGGGGTCGGGCTTTTTGTCGAGGCCGTAGAATTTCTCGAAGAGGCTCAACTGCTGCTCGAAGGTCTTGAACCCTTCGCGGACCAGACGGTTCAGGCTTTCGGCCTGTTCCTGTCCCTTGGCGGCGCTGAGCAGAGCGTTTCCCCAGAACTCGAGGAATCTCCTGTCCATGGAACGTTCCTCCTTGTTTTTTGCGGGGTTAGATTGCATGAAGCGTGCCCGGGTCACGCCCGGGGACTATTTCCGGCTGTCTCAGGTGAAACCCTCGGTCATCCCGTCCAGATCAAGCTGGTAGCGGACCGGACCGCGATAACCTTGTTTGAATCGCCTGTGCAGGGCGCACTCCGAGGTCGGCAGGGACCAGGACGTGGCGATGGCGCCGTGCCCCTTGGGGAACACGCTCACCTCGAGGGCGACGAAATCCGCCGGCGCGAGTGCCGCATCCCGGTCGACGAGGTCGTCGTCCTCTGCATAGCATAGCAGCCACTTGATGCCCTTCTCCTGGATGCGTTTGAAGTTGAGAGGCCTGCCGAAGAGCTGCACCGGCAGCGTGCCGTCGCTTGAGACGGGTTTGGTGTAGGAATCGAAGCTCAGCTGGGTGATCCCGATGGGCAGGTCGTTGCGCTCGTAGATGAGCCAGTAGTTGAGGGCCGCTGCCGTGGGGGTGATCTTGATGTTTTCCATGTCCGGGCGGTTGAACATCGTCAGGTCGCGGTAGTACGTGAAGATGGGGGCTTCACGCTCCATGCTCTTGAGCTTGTAGACCCAGCTCATGACCTTGCCGTCGACGATCCGGTTGCCGTTCGGCAGCGTCTTGCCGGCGTAGCCGAGATCGCGGAAACGGGGCGGGATGTGCTCGAGGTATTCCACGAGGGCCCTGCTGCGTGTGCCGTCCATGGGGGCGACACAGGTGATGAAGGCGTCCACGAGCCCGTCGAGCTCGCCGGACATGAGGTTGAGTGCCGCGACGAACCCTCCCTGGCAGAAACCGTTGAGGGTGACCGGTTTGCCGTGACGCTCGCGGATGACCTCGCAGAACCGTTTCATGTCGAGGCAGTCGTCCTCGCCGGTCATGGTCTGGACGGCCGGGTTTGAATGGATATCCTTCATGATGCGGATGTACGTGGGGATCCCCTGGTTGGCGAAGCAGTGCGTGTAGCTCTTGTTCTCGCCGGGCAGGAAACCCAGGATCGACGCCCCGAGCACGTAGGGCGGAATGACGAGGACGGGCTTGCCGTTGGGGCGCACGACCGTGCACCCCTTCCAGGGCAGTACCTGGTAGAGGACAAAACGGTCCGTCTCGGCCGCCTTCACGTAACCGCCGTCGTCGAAGTGGAAGCCGAAATGCGGCTCGATGTCCCGGATGGCCTTCGGGTATTCAACGGTGAGGAGTTTCACGAGATGAGAGAGGCGCTCTGCATGTTCTGCAATGTCCTCTCCCTCGCGGTCGAACAGAGTGTTGATCCACGCGGATTGGCGCCTTTGCATTTCACGGGCGTGAAACTGGTTCATCGACCGCATCGTGCTGAGCATGCCCTTCCGGGCGATCTCCATGTTGAAATGGAGAAGCTCGAGATAATCCCGTGCCGTTTCATGCGGCTGGTGTTTCACGAGCTTCGTTGTTTCGGTGCGCTGAAAAGAATTGAGCGCCACCCAGTACGGGGACATGAAGTCGAAATAGTAGCTGCAGACCCCGTTGAGGTAAGTCTGTGAGGCCTTCGCCAGTTCCGCCGACGACAGGACCCATTTCATCCCGAGTTCGGCGGGCTTCAGCGGCAGGTTGAGAAGGGACCCTACGAGTCCCTTCGACGGAACGCGCACATACGGATACATCATCGATCCTTGCCTCCTTCAGATCGATTCGGAAGCCGGAACCTGTCGTTACTTCTTCTCCTGGAAGAAGGCTTCCATCTTCTTGAAGTTGTCGTCGACGAGCTTCTTGAAGTCATCATAGCCTTTCTTGTACATCGAGGCCCAGTCTTTTGCCGCCTTCTTGCCTTCCTCGGACATGCCCGAGGTCTGGTCGATGTAGAGGTTGATCACCTTCTCCATCTGCTCCTGGAGCATGTTCATGTTCTTGAAGGCGTTCTCGTATGCGGCCTTGTTGAAATCGATCATCTGCTTCAGCATATCTTTGGGCTGCATCATTTCATCCCTCCTTGATGAAATCGTTGGTTCTACTTCGCGGCCTTTGCCGCCTCGGCGAAGAAATCCTCGACCTTCTTGAAGCTCTCGTCCACGGCGGTCTTGAAGTCCTGGCTGCCCTTCTTGTACGCCTTGATCCACTCCTGAACGGCCTTCTTGCCTTCCTCGGGGAAACCCTGTGTCTGGTCCAGGTACATCTCGACCATCTTCTGGCTCTGCTCCTGGAGCATGCTCATGGCGTTGTAGGTGTTCTCGAAGGTTGACTTGTAGAAATCGAAGGTCTGCTTGGTTACTTTCTTCGGGTCCATGGGAAAATCCTCCTTGGGTGAATGATTGTTTGTAATGAGAATATAATCCACCCGCGGCGGCTTGTCAAGAAAAAATGTTGCATTGCAACAAAAATTTTCACTCCCCGGCTGAAATTCATATTTATTGAGCAATATTAAATGTTTATATTAACATATACCGGATATTATTTACCTTCTTGTTTCAGTTTATGTCGCAATGTGACATGCGATGGGGCCTTGCACTCAATCGGTGCAAGAGTCCAGGCGGGCAGGAAAGCTCTTGAGGCAATGGTCGAGAATGAGCGTGGAGGGTGAGAAAACGCGTGAGAAGACGCGGGTCAAAGAATGTGCGGCGCAACATAGAGCCATCACTGCCGTTCCCTTATGAACCATACATGAAACCGGTGCGTCCTGGCAACGAAAAAAGGCGCGCGCTACCGGTCGCTGCGCTCGATGAGAAAACGGTTGATCCGGCTGTAGTACCTGTCGAGCACCTTGCCGGAGCGAAACAGTCCCATGTGGCCGGCATCGCAGCACAGAACGAGCCTGTCCGCCGGCGGGACCCCTTCGATCAGCTCGACGTGGCCAATAGCCTGCCCGCAGGGGGCGATGTTGTCCTGCGTGCCGCCCAGGGCCCAGATGGGAACCGACGCGGGGTAATCCTTCACCCCGATCCGCCTGCCCTGGATCATCATCGCGCCCCGGATGAGTTCGTTGCGGACGAACACTTTTTTGTAGGTGTCACGGAGGAAGCTTGCAGGGAAATCGTGGCTGTAATTGTACCACTGGTAGAAGGCCATCTGGCGGCTTGCGGTCTCCTCGTTGCCGTCCCGGAGATCCGTGAGGAGCTTTTTCAGATTGTCATAGTGCTGGGGCATGCCCAGGATGTAGAAGCCGAGCACCTGCAGGCGTCCGTCGTAGATCGCTCGACCTTCACCGGGCAGACCCTTCGGAACCCGGCTTCCCATTGCCCGGGTAAGGAGGTCGATGTAGTTCTCGCCCATGGTCCGCGCGAAATCGGAGAGGAACCCCTTTTCGGCATCCGTATTCATGGGGGCGCCGGCGGAGCCGAAGGTCTTTCCGAGGTTCGGGTAAAGGATGAGTGTAGTCATCAGGAGCGGTCCCGGCTGGCAGACGGCCACGAGATGGGCAGGGTGGCCTGTTTTCTCTTTCAGGATCTCCAGGATTGTGCGGTATTGCTCCACCTGGCCCTCGAAGCCCTCGTGATGTCTCTTGCCATCCACGTAGAGGGGGATCTCCTGGGCGCATTTCTGCTCCACGATCGCCATGCGGGTGAGCCCATTGTCCCGCATGTAGAGGGCGACGCGCTCGGCAATGTTGGAGTGGTGCCCGGCCCGGGGTGCGAAGACGACGGTGTAATTCCCGATGTCGTGCCGCTCATCCTTTGAGATGTCGATCAGGCGCATGCCGGGCAGATCGGCGAGAACGGTTCCCGCCTCGTTGAAGCACTGGCAGGGGGGTGCTTCGCAGAAAAGCTTCAGGAATTCAGCCTCGCCGTGGCGTTTGCGCTCATACCGTTTGGCTGGCATGGAGAGCACATCAGCCATGGCTTTGGCCATCCCCCGCTCCAATCCTTCCAGGCTGTCCGCCAGGACGCTGACGGGACGCTCTACAGGCGTTCCGGTGATGAGAAACCTCCACATCTCGAGGCCGATGCCGCTCGCTGCGTTGAACGAGTCGAGCCAGAGCAGCGACCAGCGGTTGCCGAGGCTGACCATGTCGGCGGAAAGATCGAGCGAGGATCGGACGGATTTCAAAGATGTGGCCAGTGTCGGGGCAAGCGTGTTGATGGTATTGGGCATGTTCGCTCCTGAGTTTGGTGGTCGGGCGGGCAGGGATGGATCAGGCAAACCATGCTGCCGGTCCGGTTCGGGACAGAGGGTAAGAGGGTTTGAGGGTAAGAAGGTTGGAAATCCAGCTGCACAAGATAGGCCTCAGGCAAATCCAACCTTCTCACCTTCTCACGTTCTTCCTTTTTCCGACAGGAGCCTACTCCTCATATTGGCGGAAGGGCCTGAACCCCTCGTCGATAACAGTTTTCACGGCTTCCGTCTGTTGGCGGCAGGCCTCGATCCAGTCGCCGATTGCCCGCCTTCCCTCCGCCGGGATTCCCGGTGTCTGATCCAGCAGGTTTTCGATCGTCTTCTGTGATTGGTTCTGTAAGGTCAATGCCGCGTCGAGTGTCTGTGTGAGCGCGGCATGGTAGAGCTTCAGGGATTGCTTTGCTAAGAGATTCGTTTCCATGTTATGAGCCTCCACGGTTATTCGATCCGTCTTGCGACGAGGGATGTATTTATGCCTCCCGGCGCGCTTTGTCAAGGCCGATGATGCAATGCAATATCGAGGGGCCGATCCCACCCGATCGGCATGTGTAATTAAGCTATTGAAATGTAATGTTTTCTTTGATAAGGAAAACTTAGTGATTGCATGACGGCATGCTTTTGTTGCATTGTTACATTACCGTAACCCGTGAAGATCCGGGACAGGAGAGCAGCAACCATGGCTGAGCGAGTGGTAATCAAGAAATACAACAACCGGCGCCTCTACGATACGGAAAAGAACGCCTATGTGACGCTTGCAACCCTTTCGGAGATGATCAAGCAGGGCAGGCAGATCGAGGTCATAGATGCCCAGACCAAAGATGACGTGACGGCCTTCACCCTCACCCAGATCATCCTGGAAGAGGCAAAGAGCAAGAATTTCCTCCTGCCTGTCCCGCTCCTTCACCTCATGATCCAGTTTGGCGAGACCGTTCTCTCCGAATTCTTCGAGAAGTACCTGCAGCAGGTCGTCAAGAATTACCTGGCCTACAAGACCTCGGTCGATGCGCAGTTCTCCAAGTGGCTCGACCTGGGAGCGCAGCTGTCCCAGCAGGCCCCGCAGGTGTCGCCCCCCTTCAATCCCTTCATGAGCGTGTTCGACATGTTCCCCAAGACCGCGGGCGAAAAGCCCAAGGCGGGAAAGAAGAAGGAAGAGTGAGGGGGCAGGGTTGGTACCTGCCGCAGGCGACCCCGGCGTAGAGGCTTCACATGAGAAAGTTCGAAGTCATCGATCCCTGGCATCTCGACGAGCGCTACACCTTTTCTACGGCGGTCAGAAGGGGCCCCTTTCTCTATATTTCCGGGATGATTGCACGAGACCCCGCAACCGGTGAGGTTTCGGGGAGGGGCGATATCGTCGCGCAGGCCGACTTCATCTTCCGCAAAATGGGAAAAATCCTCGAGGCGGCGGGCGGGTCCTTTGACGATGTCGTGAAGACCACGGACTACGTGACGACCCTGGAGCGATATAACGAGACGGCCGCCGTTCGCAGAAAATACTTCAGGAACGCATTTCCCGCCGCC